>Ga0160427_10000117_pt1 | contig 58061 bp, 45 predicted proteins | sample SolpanmetagenomL_FD_108194 | JGI IMG/M metagenome (GOLD analysis project Ga0160427, IMG submission 108194) | Solar panel surface microbial communities from Lawrence Berkeley National Laboratory, California, USA - L | ecosystem: Engineered > Built environment > Solar panel > Unclassified ...
AGTGGCAGCACGACTATAACACGCAGCGGCCCCACCAGGCCCTGAATTTTATGACCCCTCTCGAATTTAAACAAGCAGCTTAATCTCTGCCTACCACTGGCTTATCAGACGGGGAAGCGTACAGCTTCGGCTGCGCTCAGCATGACGTTCTTTTTTGCGACTGTAGTATATGCCCTAGTTAGCGGCCTCACTCAGCAGGTGGCGTGGGCTCATCAAGGTCGGAAGAGGCAGCCTGCTGGCCTGCCACGAACCACGAGGCTAAAAACCCGGTGAACGTACCAAACAGTCCTACGCCCACCGTCATCAGTACCGCGGCAATGAGCCGCCCCGCGCCTGTAACGGGGTATTTATCGCCGTAGCCCACTGTGGTAATGGTTGAGTAGGCCCACCACAGCGCATCCTCAGCAGTTTTGATGTTACTGTCCGGGCTGGTTTCGACCTGCAGAATGGCAATGGCCGAGAAAATGACCATCAGCACCGCTACCAGTGCTACCGCCGTAAACGTGCCCTGCACCCGGCTCCGAAACAAATGATGCAGCAGATGCCGCGTTGAGCGAAATGCCCGCAAAATGCGCAGTACCCGCACCAGCCGGAGCGTGCGCCCCAGCCTCAGCACAGCTACGCTTGGGATGCTGGCTACTAAATCGATCCAGCCCCAGCGCAGAAAACGACCCTTATGCGGCGCCTGGAAAAAGCGAATACAAAACTCAAGCAGAAAGAATACGCAAATGGCGTTGTCAGCCAGCGTCAGAATGCGCTCGGTAGCGGGCGGCAGCTGGAATACAGTGCTGATGAATAGTGCCAGCAGCACGTACACCGACAGCACTACCACGGCTACGTTGAGTACTCCCACGCGGGGTAAAGAAGAAGGGGGCGTAGTATTTCGGCGCATCTCGCTGCCAAAATACTACGCCCCCATGGCGCTTACTCTGCGCCCTAGGCTCTTATTGCTTCACGAAGCGCGCGTGGCGGGTAGCCTGGCCCGGCACTTGCACATTCACGATGTACACGCCGGGTGCCAGGTGGTTCAGCGGCAAACTCACGCCCTCAGCCGAACCTTCCGAAGCAAAGCGCCCTACGCGCTGCCCTTGCATGTTCACTATTTCAATCATTACGCCAGCCTGGCTAGCCTCGGCAAATGAAACCAGCAGCGGGCTGCTGTCCAGCGGCACTGGGCTTAGTGTGAGGGCTGCACCAGCCGCGGCACGGCTGATAGCTATCACCGGCGAGTAAGTCAGCTCGCCCGTTTTGTCCTCCTGGCGCAAGCGGTAGTACACCTGCGTAGCCTCGCTCGGAATAGTCTTATCCAAGAAAGAGTAAGTGCTGCCGTTAGCTGCGTTAGTACCCGTCACGTAGCCTACCGATTCCCAGGTAGTAGCGCCAGCCACTTGCCGCTCAATACCAAAGCCTTTGTTGTTCAGTTCCGAGGCGGTAATCCATTTCAAGAAAGCGCCTTGAGTTGTACCTGTAGCCGTGAAGCTAGCAAGGGTGACCGGGAGGGGATTAGTTTGGTCACCCAGCGTAAAAAGGAGGGGTAATGGCAGATTAATATGCTCTTTTACTAAGAGCTTATTGGTTATATCATTACTAGTTTTGCCAAGAGCAGTCCAAGGCCTATCACCATTATTTGAGCTAAATAATGCTAAGTTATTAGCATCTATATCAACTAAGCTTCCATTGTTGTCGGGAATGTTAGTGCGACTTGCATTAAGATAATGGAAAGCTAGGTCGTAATTGGAAAGAACGTTTTCAGGAGTGATGACAAACGAACGTTTAACACTTACGCTAGTACCTGCACCATAGTAAACATAACTATTTCTTGTAACAACAACATTGCCAGGGGCTTCTGTATTAGCCTTAATCTCGATGCCTATCCCCCCCATATTGTTAAATTGGCCCATTACGGGAGTCCGGTTAATTTTAACATATCCGTCAACATAGCCGGGAACTCCATTTACTTCGTCGTGGTCACCTTCATCTATAATTTTACCAGTGCCTTGAAAGTTTATACCTAAGCTTGGATCAAATTCAGAGATTGCTGTACTTGTAGTTAGAATCCCACCTTGGTACTTATTAAATGTTAAGTTGCCAATGATAGTCAAACTTCCCGGAAGGTTTTTATTCCCACCACCTGTAATATACAAATCGTTTATTGTAGAACGAGTGTCGAAAGTTTGACTTTGTCCTGTTAAACGAATCTCACCACCAGTAGTACGAAGGCCCCCTCGTGTATCTTGTAAGTTACCTGTTATCTCTAGGGTGGTATTATTGATTGCTAGAGTAGCAGAAAGTGGAGAATTTGTCTTAGCGTTGATGGTAAGGTTGTGCGCTGTAATATAAATTCCATTAGCTGTGGGATAAGTCCCTCCGGCTACGTAAGGAATAACTACATCACTATTTCTAGTAGGAGCATAGCCTTGACTCCAATTACTGTCCGTGTTCCAGTCAGTGCTACCTGTATTCTTCCAGCTTACTGTTTGGTAAGGGCTATTATTTACATTAATGGTTAAACTAACTCGATAAGCCGAACCATTATCATCAAAATATGGCGTGGGGTTAGAGCCTGCAGTAGTTGGAGTCGCACTAGCTACAAAGCGAACCTCGAGAAAGTATGCACCTGGCCCTCCTGATGCAAAGCTCAGCAAGTCAAGTGTGTTATTAATGTTAGCCCATCTAGAGGCGCCATTTGGAAGGCCGGACTGAATAGATAAATTCAAAGGGCTAAAATTAGGCTTAGCTACATCAGCCGATAGGTCTTGACGATAAACTCTGTACTGGAGTTGAACACTTTGTACATTGTCCCCATCATTAGCTATAGTGTTGGATTCGCCATTTATATATAAGAAGTCACCAGTTGACCCGCTTCTATTAAATGTGCCCAAATCACCTTGAAAAGGCTTCGGAGGATTCTGTGGATTATTGGTAGAATAGGTATAGTCTGGATTACCTATGCTGAATGATTGACCTTGGATACGGCCGCTCAGATAAACAGTGTTAGTACCGTAAACTACTGCGGCTTTCGCTACAATCGTGCTACAAACGAGCATTATTGCAAAAAGTATATTGGTTATCGAATACTTTCTGCGCAGTATGTAGCTGCGATTTGGTAAAGTGTCAGACATAACTTGAAGCTTGGTAAGATTGTGTTGCATGCTTTCCATAGCTGAAAAGACAGAATTTCTTATCAAATATACGATAAATGTTATGTGGGCGACGTTAAATCCAAATCAAAGCTGGATAATTTCTATTTCCTAAAAGTGTATAAATACTACGTTCGGTCCAACAAGACAGAGTTTATATATTGTATGTAAGTGTTTTAATGTCAGTAGATTAAGTGTAAAATTAATTTTTTTTTATACGTGTTCATGTAAGTAGACTCATAAAAAAAGCTCCTCTTTAAAGAGGAGCTTTTTAGTAAAAGTTTATACTTAAGTAAGGTCAGCAGTAATAGACAATATATAGCTGCTGCTGTACTATTGTTAATTAGTCCCTTATCTCTATCCTCTTGTGCAAAACAATAGAGTTTCCTTGTAGTGTGCACAGGTAAGTGCCAGCGGCTAGTGTACTTGGTAAGCCAAGCGGTGCTTGGTAGCTAGCACTGGTAGTATTGATAGTAGTATCGAACACTCGGCGCCCTGAAGCATCAGTTAGCTGCAAGGCAAATATTTCGCCGCTATGCCCTAGAACTGCTACTTGCATCGACTGTATAGTGCCAGGATTAGGGTATACCTCCACTGACTGAATAAGAGGAGCAACTGGTTGCAAGGTTATTACACTGCTATACCTAGCAGTAGCATTATGGTCAACTTGGCGCAGGCGATAATACGTAGTGGCAGCAAGTGGTTGAGAATCTGACCACCAATAATTCAATGATTGGTTGCTAGAGCCAGCAGCAACTACTTGAGCTACTTGGGTAAATAATACTCCATCGGTAGAACGCTCAATAGCAAAATAAGCTGAATTATACTCGCTAGCAGTAGTCCACATGAGCGTTGAGACCGAGTGAGCATCTACTGAGCCCGTAAAGGCAACTAATTGCACTGGTAAGGGCGCGGGGTCAACTAATGAGGCTTTGCGAGTAGATATAATCATGTTAGTGCTCCGAGTGTTATAGAAAATAGATGTGCCGTCGGTATTGTATTCAGCAGTACCTATATAGTAATAAGTTTCGGGTTGCAGGCCAAATATGCTAACCGAGTGCTCAGTACCACTGTAAACTACAAATCCACTGCCGATTGACGAGCCACTGCCATATGTGGAAGAGCCAGTGTAGAACTGGTCGTTAGTCGGTGCCATCGGGGTAGATGAACCTGCTTTAGTAGGTGCAATAGCTACTATTCTACCTTGTCCAGTGCCGAAGGAACCTACTTTTAAGACCATTGATGTAGCGTTGACCTGTATAACACTTACGTCGCCCCCTCTACTTGGCGCAACAACTTGGGCCCAGGCTTTATGGAGTAGTGAAGAAACCAGAAGTAATAATAGGTTGAGTACAAATGATAAGCGCATAGCTAATAGATATAGGTGCTAGTGTTATGAAAACAAGAAATTGTACTTAATTATAAAATAGCATTTTATATGGTTTTAAATGACCTTATTGACGCTAATAGTGTTTGATATTGAGTTGAACAAATATAGAACAAAAATTTGTAATAGGCCTGTTTTTGCAGTAGAAAACGATATTTACAGTTTCGTAATTGTATTAAAACAAGGTAAATGTGTCGTCTGCTTATTTGTTTTTGGTTGCTACATTATTTGAATAATAACTATGTAAAGAACAGAACTGGTTGAGGTAGGTAGGTCATGCGCTGAGCAGAGTGCAAAAGCTGAACAGTAAGCCATTAAGCTGGACTTACCAGACGCTTGCTCGGTAGGCCGTTCCAACAGCCGATACATGATGGATCCGCTTGGTTAAGGCAGCGCCTTATTTTCGCGGTCTATGCTGTTCGCTTTTGGGTTGCGGAGCTCCTTGCTGCTGCCATTTGTAGTACCAGGGCTGGCAGCTGGGCTGTGGCTGCTAGGGCGGGCCTAGCAGCGCGGCACTGCCCCCGATGCCGCGCTGGCCATTCTGCTGCTGCTACCCACCCTAGGCATTGCGCGCTGGATGCTGGGCTATGCCGGCTGGTACGACAGCCACGATGGCTACACCACGTTTATGTTTTACATGCCTTGGGAGTTTGGGCTGGCCCCAGGGCCGGCTTACTACCTATACTTCCGCAGCCTGACCAACCAGGAGTTTGACTGGCGGCAGACCTGGCACCTGCTGCCGGGCTTGGGGCAGGGGCGGGCCCGGCCCTACCCCTGGCCGCACTCTACGACCTGGGGTGGCTGCGCGGTGGACAGCACCGGCCGCTTCCGCATCACTTCGGCACCCTAGGGACAGCGGCAAAGGCGCTTGATGCGCTGCAGGCGCCGCTAGGCTGGCTGGAGCTAGTCATACTACTAGTATATGGTGTGCGTGTGCTGCGCGACTACCAGCGTTACCGCCACTACTTGGATGCAAACTTCTCGGATACCGAGCGCCTACGCTTCGCTTGCTTGCAACAGTTGCTCGTGGTGCAAGCGGCAGTATTAGCGCTGAACCTGCTCTTTCTGGGGCTAGATGCAGCGCTCAACTTTAGCTACAATACCACCTGGAACTTCTACGTAGCACAGGGGTTCCTTATCTACGGCCTGCTAGTGGTGGGCCTGCAAGCCAATTATGCCGCGGCTAGCAGCCCGCTGCTGTTTGGCGTTGCTCGGCCGCAGCCACTAGCAAGTGGTGAGCTACCGGCGCTAGCACCTGAGCCTATGGCTGAATTGGAAATTTCAGCTCGTGAAGCAGCGATGCCCGAAGAAGCTATGGGACTACCAGCCGACTTGTGGCCCTGGCGTGCGAAGCTGCTGGCGCTGCTGGCTACCGAGCGCCCCTAGCTTGAGCCCGAACTAACCCTAGGCGAACTGGTCCAGCGTCTGCACACGCATGCGGGCTTGCTCTCGAAGGTGATAAACGCGGGCTGCCAGCAAAACTTCAACGACTTTGTGAATACCTATCGTGTGCAGGGGGGCCAGCGCAAGCTCGCCGACCCGCGATACGCCCATTACTAGCTGGTAGGCGTGGCCCTGGAAAGTGGATTTAACTCTAAATCAACCTTTAACCGGGTATTTAAGGAGCTAGTGGGCCAAGCTCCCAGCCAGGTGCCACGGCCCAAATCATAAGTCGGGACGAGCCAGATTATGGTCTGGGGCGAAGCACTAAGATGGGGAGGGGAGCTTTGCTACCGTTTTCCCCCTGCCTTGCTATGCGTCTGCTTTCCCTGCTCACTGCCCCGCTGGCCCTAGGCCTGCTTGGCGCGTTGGCCACCCCACAAGGCGGCATTCACTCTCACTTATTACTAGAGCCGGGCAAACAGTTTGTGCTGGGCGGCGACCAGCCTGGCGCGTTTCGGGTGCGGGGCCGCAACGCGGGACCAGTGCCGGTAGAGGTGCGCGAGCGCCTGCGCACCGGCCAGCTGCTGAACCGAGCTGTGCTGGCTCCCGGCGCTCGGGCTAGCCGGGCATTTGCGCCGGGTTCTACGGTGCTAGTACGCAATGCGAGCCAGCAGCAGGCGGTACTCGACCTCGATATCAGCGGCAGCCACCCCGGCCGCATGACCTATGAGCCAGCCACTGCTAACCGAAAAATAATGTGCGCGAGCAGTAACGAATCAAGCCTTGCTGTGATAGTAGGGCGGCGCTACCACTCGCCCGCGCTCCAGCGGGCAATTAATCCCCTGCACTTAGTAGCTGCCACCCACCTTCTTTTCCTCTTATGAACAAGCTTACTTCGCGGTTACTCACCTGGCTACTCTTGTGTGGGGCTGCGGCTGCCTACGGGCAGGCGCCGCCCGCAGCTGGCACCACCGGCTCGCTTACTGGCACCGTGCTCGACTCGCTGACGCGCCAGCCAGTGGCTTACGCTACGGTGGTGCTGCTGCCACCCGCCCCGGCCGACAAGCCCATTACGGGCGTGGCGGCCGACGACCAAGGCAAGTTTGCGCTTACTAAGCTGGCGGCTGGCACATTCCGGCTACGGGTGCTGTACGTGGGCTACGCCGCCCGCACCCGGCCCGTGACGGTGGGCAGTGGTGCCACGGCCCTAGGGTCTATTTTGCTGCCCAGCGCCACTACCGCTCTGGCCGAAGCCGTGGTGGTGGGCCAGAAGCCGGTGGTGGAAGTGAAGCCCGACCGCCTGGTGTACAACGCCGACCAGGACGTGAGCAACGCCGGTGGCACCGCCCAAGACGTGCTGCGCAAGGCGCCACTGCTGGCCGTGGACGGCGACGGCAACGTGACAATGCGCGGCTCGGGCAACTTCAAGGTGCTCGTCAACAACAAGCCCTCGCCCACACTGGCCAAGAACCTGGCCGAAGCGCTCAAGGCTATTCCGGCCGAAAATATTCAAAGCGTGGAGGTTATCACTACGCCTTCGGCCAAGTACGACGGCGAAGGCACGGCGGGTATCATCAACATCATGCTCAAAAAGGGCACCAAGCAGGCCGCCAACGGCCGCATCAGCGCCAGCAGCGGCAACCGCAACAGCAACCTAAATACCTCGCTCAACTTCCGCAAGGGCAAGCTCAACTTCACTTCCTCGGCCAACGCGGGCATGTGGTACAATCCTGGCCGCTCCGAAACCTACCGCCAGAGCTACTCGCAATACGGCACCGACACGCTGCGCCAAAGCAGCAGCAACTACAACCGCGGCAAGTGGTACTACGGCACCCTAGGCCTCGACTACGACCTGAACGACCACAACAGCCTGTCGCTGGCCAGCGCCGTCGATGGCTACGGCGGCTACTCAACCAGCAACCTGCTCAACTCCTACGTGTCGCCGGTGCCGGGCGTGGCTGGCCAGCTGTTCACCCGCGACACCAAGAGCGTGTTTAACGGCGTCAATTTTGAAACCACTGGCACCTATACCCACACCTTTGCCCAGGCCCGGCGCGAGTTCAGCGCCCTGGCCCAGTACGCGCTCACGCCCGGCACCTTCGGCTACGATTACAACCAGTACGACAACTCGCCCATTGCCCTGGAGCCCAGCCAGGCCTCCCGCGTTGAGCGCAGCCGCGGGCGCACGCCGGGCCACGAACTCACGCTGCAAACCGACTACACGCACCCCTTCGGCGAGAAGAACAAGCTGGAAGTAGGACTGAAAGGCATTTTCCGGCGCACCGGCTCGGTGGCCACCGTCGATACCCTAGGCACCCGCTACGGCCGCGAGCTGGCCCCCAATCCCACCCGCGCCACCGATTTCCACTACAACCAAGACGTGCAGGCGGCCTACGCCATTTACTCGTTCGGAGTGGGTAAGAAGCTGACAGCTAGCGTGGGCAGCCGCTTCGAGCGCACGGGCATCAGTGCCGAGTTCCGCACCACCGGCTCGACCCTAGGGCCGCGTGCTTACCTCACGCCGCTGCCCAACGCTTTTGCGCAGTACAGCTTGGGCGAGGCCAGTAGCGTGCGCGCTGCCTACAGCCGCCGCATCACCCGGCCGTTTATCGACTTCCTCAACCCGTTTGTGGACCGCTCGCGGCCGGGCGTCATCAGCTACGGCAACCCTTACCTCGACCCCGAGCTGACCGATTCGTATGAGCTGAGCTACAATACGAGCGTCAAGACAACTTCGCTCAACGCCTCGCTCTCGGTGCGCCACACCGGCAACGCCATCGAGTCGGTGCGCCTGCCTACCGATAGCACCGGCGTCATTGCCAGCACGTTTGCCAATGTGGCGGCCAATACCTACTACCAGTTCAACGTGTATGGCTCGTTTAAGCCCATCACCAACTGGAACCTGAGCTTGGGGCCCGACGTGCAGTACATCACGTTGCATTCGCCGGCGCTGCAAGCCGAGCGGCGCGGCTTCACGGCCGGCCTCAACCTCAACACCTCCTACAAGCTTACTAAAACGCTGACGCTGCAGGCCTTTGCCTTCGGCTCGACCCCTAGGCCCAGCATCCAGGGCACCAGCCCAGCCAACCTCTACTACCAGCTTGGGGCCAAAAAAACCTTCCTCAACGACAAGCTTGACTTAACGCTGAACTTCGGCTCGCCCTTCAACCAGCGCTGGGCCTACCGCAGCACCACCAGCACGCCCTACTTCGACCAGCGCTCCACCTTCTACGCATACCAGCGCTCGTTCCGCTTCACGCTGGGCTTCCGCTTTGGCCAAGAGCAAGCCGGCCGCCAGCGCAAGAGCGTCCAAAACGACGATACCAAGGGCGGTGGCAGTCGCCAGGGCAACTAACTCGTTGCCTTCACTGCCACCCAGCCTACCTGCACCAACGCCGCCGCTTCAGTTCCTAAGGACCGAGGCGGCGGCGTTGCGGTATCAGATAACAAGGCAAGAAGCGGAGGACAGCTTGTGTAGTGTGTTTGGTAAGTAACTCAGGCGATTTTGGTGGAACAAAGGTGCGCTGCTTCGCGAACTAAATAGTACGGCTCTAGCTCAATGGTTCAGCTTACCGGGTGGAAGGCCGCTTTTGCTTAGCCAGTGTACCTACACCGATATACGAATAGTAAGTTATGAAGGTGATTGAGCGGTCGCAGCGCTCTCAATAAAGCTTGATACTGAAGCTGGCGCACGCGAAAAACGCGGGTCGGTCAGCACGTTGTTACAGCTTGGTGCGATGCTGGGAGCGGCCCCTAGGTGTGTGCGCAGAATGGCGCACACAGGGTGAATTTCGTGCAGATTAACGCGTAACTTGCTTGCCGGCCAAGGTGCGAGTGCTATGCTATTTTTCGAACTGTTTCGCTCAGCGCTGTTCTTGCCTCTGCTGGGGCCGGCAGGCGCGCTGGCTTTGCTGCTAGCTACCAACCGGCCGGCAGGGCGTGCTATTTCTAGCTTGCTAGTAGCCCTTGGAATGCTGCTGCCGCTTTTCGTGCTGGCTCAGTGCTTGCTAAGCGTGGCAAGCTGGTGCCTGCTGCCTATAGCCGGGGCGCCCGCCGCACCCCTGTTTGCACCCTGGTATGCCGAGTTGCTGCTAGTGCCGATATGCTACGTCTACCTGCGGGTGCTGGCCAGCCAGGCCGGGCTGCGGCCCCGGGCGTGGCGGCAGCTGTTGCCGGGCTTGGGGCAGGTGGGGCTGTTTGCCGGCGTGGCCGTGCTCAACCTCGGGTATCGGCACGGGGTAGCGGCTAGCCGGTTTGGTCCACCCAGCGCCGCTGCTGAGCTATTGCGGCTTTGGCTGGGTCCGCTGGCCCTAGGGTGCTACGTGCTACTAGTGCTGTTCAGCCTGCGTGCACTCGACGAGCACCGCCGCCACGGCCTAGCCGCGACTTGGCGCGAGGGTGGGGCACCTCAGGCTGGCTCGGCCCGCTCGCTGCTAATCCTGCTGCTGCTCGGCTTTGGGCTGGGGCTGAGCTTTGTGGCGCTCGATGCCTGGTTTGGGCCCTTTGCGTATTCCGAAATCTGGTATGCCTTCGCCGTGCGGTGCGGACTGGTGTTTGGGCTAGCGGTGGTAGGGCTACAAGCCAGCTATGCGCGCAGCCAGCCGCTGGCCTTAGCGCACGCTTGGCCACTGCTTCAGCCAGCCTATCGCCCCCTAGGGGCAGCTACTTCCATTGCGCCCCAGGTGGCCGAGCCAGGTTCGCGGCAGCCTGCTGAGTTACCGTCCGAGTTGCTCCCCTGGCGTGCCAAGCTGCTTGCCTTTATGGAAGCTGAGCGCCCTTGGCTCGAGCCCGAGCTGACCCTTGGCGAGTTGGCTCAGCACCTGCAGGCGCACCCGGCGCTGCTTTCAAAGGTCATCAACCAAGGCTGCGGACAGAACTTCAACGACTTCATCAATAGCTACCGCGTACTCGAGGCCCGCCGCAAGCTGGCCGACCCGCGCTTCGCCCACTACTCGCTAGTAGGCGTGGCCCTGGAAAGTGGATTCAACTCTAAATCAACCTTTAACCGCGTATTTAAAAAGCTCACTGGGCAGGCGCCCGGCGAGTTGGCGCGGCCCAAAACATAAGCCAAGGCGGGTCAAGTAACGAAAATGGGGCGCCGGTCTGGATGTATTCACGGAAGTTTGCGCCTGCTTCGGGCAACTGCAACAGCTAGCTAATGGCCGTACCGCCAGAAGCAAGCCACTCCTCCTATTTCCACGCTTATGTATCGCCTGTTTGTTCTCCGTGCGGTTTTCTATTGGGTATGTAGCTGCCTGCTGGTGCTGGCCCCTGGGATAAGCCAGGCGCAAGCCTTGGTGGGCGATGGCCTGCGCGGCGACTACTATGATGGCATGAACTTCGAGCGATTTGTAGGGGCGCGGCTCGACAAGGTAGTTGATTTCTACTGGCCGGGCGAAGCGCCAATGCGGGGTGTACCAGCTGAGCAGTTTACGGTGCGTTGGACCGGCTGGCTGGTGCCGCCCACCACTGGATACTACGTGCTGCATGTAGCCGTCGATGATGGTGCGCGGCTGTGGCTAGATGGCAAGCAGGTACTCGACGAGTGGCGCGGCCAACCCGTAAGTTATTTTGATGTGCCGCTGGAATTGCAGGCTGGCCATCCCTACCACTTGCGCCTCGACTACTGCCAATATTCACTGAGCGCTAGAGCACTACTAATTTGGGAGCGGCCCCGCCAAACAGAAAAGCTGAGTTCCTGGCGCACTCTGTGGGGCCTAACGGAAACGCCTCCCCCTTTCTCCAGGCGCATCCAGGAAACCATTCCGACGCGCTATTTATTCAGCCACGTGCCAGCGCCGCCCAAGCTAACCGTGGCCCTGGCCAATGTGGCAGTGGTAGCTACGCGCCCTAACCCACCCGCGCGGTTGGCCACTACTTTGGTGCCAGCTTCAGCAGGCTCCGTCAAGCAAACCCCATTTGTCCCGAAACCCAAGGCTGTGGTCAGTCGCCCAGCGCGTCGGCACCGCTCGCCAGTTATCGCTAGCCCCCGCAAAGTCAATACCCTAGCCGCTTACTTAGCTAAGGGCCAGACCATAACGTTACGCGCCCTCTACTTCGAGCAAGGCAAAGCCGACCTGCCCGCGCCCGTGCAAGCCAGCCTCGATACGCTAGCCCAGGCCCTAGGGCGCTACCCACGTCTGCGCCTCGAAGTGCAGGGCCACACCGACAACCAAGGCGACCCCGAATTGAATCGCCAACTCTCGCAGCGCCGCGCCGAAGCCGTGTGCCGCTACCTCGCCGAGCGCGGCATTGCGCCCGCGCGCCTGCAACCTTTAGGGCTAGGCGGCGCGCAGCCAGTGGCCGACAACAACCTGCCCGCCGAGCGCCCCCGCAACCGTCGCGTGGTGCTGCGCCCGCTGCCCTAGGGATAGATGGGCTCATTCAGGGTCTACGCCTACTGCCCCTACGCTACCCGTGGCCCGTTTGATTTCGGCGTGGCCCCGGCCAGTAGTCATGAGAAATATGTACTCGGTGCTTAGAGCTAAGCGGTCAATCTTGGCGCTAGGCAGCAGCTTCGCAAACGCTTGGCTAACATCGGCCTGCCACAGCCTGCGGCCTCGTTTGTAAGCTGTAAGCTGTTTGCTGTCGGCGCTCACCCAATACAGGGTGCTATTCGCGCCCCGCACGCCGCGCAGCTTGGCCGAAAAGCGGTGCAAGCCAGCAAACCTGCCGCTGAAATCATCTAGTTCTTGGTCAGGCTCGGTAAGTGCAAGGTTGTAAGCTGGTTGCTGTGCAGCTAGCGTGAGTAAAGCGGCTAGTAGTGCCGCGAGTAGCCCGCTGCGTAAAGTAATGAGGTGTGGCATAAGAAAGTAGACGCTAGTTTTTGCGGCCTACTTACCCGATGCCTGCTGAACCGCACTTGCACACAGCATCGCACAAAAAAGCCGGCCCCGCAATGCGGAGCCGGCTTTTTTTACTACTCAACGGACCTTACTTAGTCTCGCCGGTTTCGGGCTCTGAAGGAGCCTCGGCTGGCCGCTCATCGCTGGCCAGGTTCGGCTTCTCGTCGCTCTTACTCACCGAGAAAGTCAGCTCGTCTTTGCCGTCCTCGTAGTCGGCCGTGATAATGTCGCCGTGCAACACCTGGGCCTTGAGGATTTCTTCGGCAATCGGGTCTTCGATGTATTTCTGGATAGCCCGGTTCAGCGGACGTGCGCGAAACTTGGGGTCGTAGCCCTTCTCGGCTACGAAGTCCTTGGCTTTATCCGTCAGCTCTACGCGGTACCCTAGGGTCAGCACACGGTTGAGGAGCTTGCTCAGGCTGATGTCGATAATCTTGTGGATATCCTTCTTCTCGAGCGAGTTGAAGACAATCACGTCATCCAAGCGGTTGAGGAACTCCGGCGAGAAGGTCTTACGCAGGGCGCTGGTGATGGTGCCCTTCGTAATCTCGTCAATGTTCTCCTGCCGAGCCTTGGTGCCGAAGCCAATGCCGGCGCCGAAGTCTTGCAAGTCACGCGCCCCGATGTTCGAGGTCATGATGATGATGGTATTCCGGAAGTCTACCTTACGGCCTAGGCCGTCAGTCAGGATACCATCGTCCAACACTTGTAGCAGCAGGTTATACACGTCCGGGTGGGCCTTCTCAATCTCGTCGAGCAGGATAACCGAGTACGGCTTGCGGCGGATTTTCTCCGTCAGCTGGCCGCCCTCTTCGTAACCTACGTAGCCGGGAGGCGCGCCAACCAGGCGCGATACGCTGAATTTCTCCATGTACTCCGACATGTCTACGCGAACAAGCGCATCTTCCTTATCGAAGAGGTAGGTAGCCAGCACCTTGGCTAGCTCGGTCTTGCCCACACCCGTCGGGCCTAGGAATACGAACGAACCAATAGGCTTCTTGGGATCCTTCAAGCCAACGCGGGTACGCTGGATGGCTTTTACCAATTGCTTGATGGCTTTGTCCTGGCCGATAACCTTGCCTTGTAGCTCTTCGCCCATGCGGAGCAGCTTGTCGCCCTCATTCTGGGCTACGCGGTTCACGGGGATGCCGGTCATCATGGCGATTACCTCGGCCACGTTTTCCTCTTTCACCGTGTAGCGCTTCTTCTTGGTCTCATCCTCCCACGACTTCTTGGCCGTTTCGAGTTGTTCCAATAGCTTCTTCTCAGTGTCGCGCAGCTTAGCGGCTTCCTCGTACTTCTGCGACTTCACCACCCGGTTCTTCTCGACTTTAATCTGCTCAATCTGTTCTTCGAGCTTCAGAATGTCTTCGGGCACCACAATGTTGTTAATGTGCACGCGAGCACCAGCCTCGTCAAGGATATCGATGGCTTTGTCCGGTAGGAAGCGGTCGCTCATGTAGCGGTCGCTCAGCTTCACGCACTGCTCAATGGCCTTGTCGGTGTACACCACGTGGTGGTGGTCCTGGTACTTGTCCTTGATGTTGTGCAGAATCTCAATCGTTTCCTCGGGCGTGGTGGGGTCCACCATCACCATCTGGAAACGACGGGCTAAGGCGCCATCCTTCTCAATGTACTGGCGGTATTCGTCCAGCGTAGTAGCGCCGATGCATTGAATCTCGCCGCGGGCCAAGGCTGGCTTGAACATGTTGGAAGCATCCAGCGAGCCCGAAGCACCGCCGGCGCCCACGATGGTGTGCAGCTCGTCGATGAATAGAATCACGTCGGGCGACTTCTCCAGCTCGTTCATTACGGCCTTCATGCGCTCCTCGAACTGGCCACGGTACTTGGTACCAGCTACCAGCGAAGCCAGGTCTAGGGTCACCACACGCTTGTTGAACAGCACGCGACTCACCTTCTTCTGGATAATGCGCAGGGCCAGGCCTTCGGCGATAGCCGTTTTACCTACGCCGGGCTCACCAATGAGAATTGGGTTGTTCTTTTTGCGGCGGCTCAGTACCTGGGCCACGCGCTCAATCTCTTTTTCACGGCCCACGATGGGGTCGAGCTTATCTTCCTCAGCGAGCTTGGTCAGGTCGCGGCCGAAGTTATCGAGCACCGGAGTGCGCGATTTTTCGCCGGCCTTGCGGGCACCACCTTGGGCACCTTGGCCCCCTTGGTTACCCTGACCACGCCCGCCACCCTGGCCTTGGCCGAAAAGGCGGTCATCATCGTCGTCGGTATCCGGCTTCTCGGCTTTAGGACCATTGCCCGGAGCGGCGCCGTGGTAGTCGAGCGAGTCGCGCACGGTTTCGTAGTTCACGTTGAATTTGGAAAGAATTTGAGAAGAAATATTGTCCTCATCGCGCAGAATCGAGAGGAGCAGGTGCTCGGTGCCAATGATTTCCGACTTGAAAATCTTGGCTTCGAGATAGGTGATTTTCAGCACCTTCTCCGTCTGCTTCGTCAGCGGTATGGAGCCGGTGATGCTGGTGCCTTGGCTGGCCGTGTTGCGCGTAGCTTGCTCAAGAGCAAACTTCAGCTCATCGGTGCTTACGCCTAGCTTCTTAAGCAGGCCTAGGGCCGTGCCTTCACCCTCGCGAATCATACCCAGCAACAGGTGCTCAGTGCCGATGTAGTCGTGGCCCAGCCGAATGGCCTCCTCTCGACTTAAGGAGATGACCTCCTTGACGCGGTTTGAAAATTTAGCTTCCATGCAAGCAAGATAGAATGTAGCAGCGGTATTCTAGCTACGTAATAGAACGAATAGTAGCGCTACGTAAATACAGCGAAAAGTGATGGTCTGTTAGATAAAAACACGCACCCACAAGCGAAGGTTCGGGGCTATTACGAATTGGCTAACTGCCTGCCCACCAAAAACTGCCCCGCCCGTGGGCCTTGCATAAACAGCAGGTCCAGCACGCTCAGGCTTGGTACAAATGCGGGGCCAAACACCTGGGGGTAGGGGAGCTGTGCCAGGCTGTCAGGTAGGGGCGTCTGGGGTGTCAGCGTGTCGCGTCGGTCGAGCACCCTAGGGGGTAGTTCGGTGCCCGAGTGGTAGGCAGTAGTCAGCTCAATAGGCAGCGGCCAGCGCAGGCAGCGCAGCACTAGCTGCAGCAGCGCCAAGTTCAAATCCCAGAGCCGCGCGTGTTGCTGCCGGATAATTTCCTCGAAGTAGTCGGCGTAGTAGCTATAGTAAGGTGAGGCGCCGTAGGCCGTTTGCAGCGTGCGCAAATGGCGGTGGGGCCAGTTCTGGCGGTAGTCAATCTCGATTTCGCTGGTGGCTACCTTGCTAGCCCGGGCGCCATCCACCACGGGCACCGTGAGCGGCTGCGGGCCCTGGGCCGTGAGGATGAGTGTGCGGTTGCGAAGCGTTTGCTTTTGGTAGTGCTCGTGGGCATCGAGCAGCAGCGCATCGGCCGCGAGCAACTGCTGGAAATAAGGCACTGAGGGCAGGTAGTGCAGCTCAGACAGAACAGTGGGCATGGGCGCAAGGTAGGGCGCCGCGCGCTGCCCCAGGGGCTTGGCATTGCGCTTGCCTAGGGTGCTTGCACTTAATTTTACTGCCCATGCGCCACTTCCTCTTTCCTTTATCGGCCTTCGTAGCGCCCCTAGCTGCCCAGGCGGCCCCGCCCCAACTTGTGCTGCAAGCGGCCGTGTTCCGTAGCCTCGACCAGGCCCAGCACCCGGGTGGCGAGGTAGACGTGTACGTGACCGTGCCGGTGCGCCCGCTCACCTACCGCATGCGGGCGCCGCGCTCGTACCAAGCCGCGGCCGTGGTAGAGCTGAGCATCGTGCGCAACGACGGCCAGTCCGTATGGCAGGAAACCGTGACGCTAAAGCCGCCTATTCTCACCGATACTACCGTGAGCATCAAGCCGCCGCTCAGCTTTTTGAAGCGCGTGAACCTGCCCGATGGCACCTACACGCTGCGCGGTAAAGTGCGCGACCAGTACAAGTCGGCCAATGGCGAAAGCACCGTCGAGCAGCCCCTGACCGTAGCGCCCGCGGCCGGGCCGGCGTTTAGCGACGTTGTATTTCTGAGCCGGCCGGCTGCCAAAGCTGGTGGCGAAAACCTGCTCAACCGCGGAGGGTACTTGCTGACGCGGGCGCCCGGCAATTTTTACGGTCGCGGGGCCGACAACGTATTTTTCTACACTGAGCTAAACCAGCTGCCCGCCGGCCGGCCCGTGGTGCTGCACTACCACATCGAAAACCTCGAGGGCTTTGCCGCCGACGCCGATGCCGACCCCATTGCGCCCACTGCCGGCCGGCCTACTACCATTGTGAGCCAGCTACCCCTAGGGCCCCTGCCCAGTGGCCCGTTCGTACTTACTATCGAGGCCCGCGATGCGGCTACCAAGAAGCTGCTGACTAAAGTCAGCCAGGCGGGCGCGCGCAGCACCACCGAGTACGCGCCCGCTGGGGCAGCCTTGCCTAAATGAGCCAACCTGCTCGTACTACGCCCTGGTACTACCACGTGCTAGCGGCCCCGCTGCTAGCGCTGGCGCACTTGCCGCTGTGGGTGCTGTATGGGCTAGCGCGGGTTATCTACTTCTTGCTGGCCTACGTGGTGCGCTACCGCCAGCGAGTGGTGCTCGACAACCTGCGCCTCGCCTTTCCTGAGAAAAACGAGGCCGAGGTGCAGGCCATTGGGAAGCGCTTTTACTGGCACTTTGCCCAAGTGCTCGTCGAAATCTTGAAACTCGCCGCCATCAGCCCCGCCGAGCTTAGCCGTCGCATGCGTTTCACCAACCCCGAACTGCTACTGCGGCCCCTCGCAGAGCAGCGGCTGGTACTGGTGCTAGGCTCGCACTTGGGCAACTGGGAATGGATACTGGCCCGCGCGGGCACGCTGTTTCCAGGCTGGGTAGCCGGAGTGTACAAAGTGCTAAGCAACAAATTCTTCGAGTGGTTCATGCGCCGGCTGCGCACCCGCCTAGGGCCCGAGGCAGTACCGATGCAAGGCACCCTGCGCTATTTAGTGCAGCACCGGGGCACCGGCCACACCGTGAGCCTGCTGCTCGACCAAGCCGCTGGCCCCGACGACCGGCCCTACTGGACAGAGTTTCTGCACCGCGACGCCGGTTTCTACACTAGCGCCGACCGATTGGCCCCGCAGTTTGGAGCAGCGGTGCTGTATGTGGGCATCCGGCGCGAGCGCCTAGGGCATTATGCCATCACGTTTGCCGAGTTGCCCGAGGGACCGTTGTCCGGCGTGGCGCCCACGGCTCCCGAGGCTTTCCGCTTTCCCGTCACTGAAGCTTTCGTGCGCCACCTCGAAGCGGACATTCGTGCCACCCCCGAGCAATACCTCTGGACGCACCGCCGCTGGAAGCACAAGCGAACTGTTTAGAAGATGTAAAGGGCTGACTAGGTGAATGTATTCGACAGGAAACATTCACCCAGTCAGCCCTTTACTTATTTACCCTAGTGCCTTACAGGAATTGCTCGATATCGCCGAGGCCCTGACGGATAATCTCGTAGTCCTCGCTGGTGCAGTCGACGATGGTGCTGGGCTCGTTGCCACCAAAGCCGCCGTCGATTACCAAGTCTACCAAGGGGCGGTATTGCTCGAAAATTAGGTCTGGGTCGGTCACGTACTCTTCGAGCGTTTCTTCATCCTTGCGCACCGAGGTGCTCACGATGGGATTGCCGAAGGCTTTCACAATCTCGCGCACAATCATGTTGTCGGGCACGCGGATGCCGACCGTTTTGCGCTTCACACCGCCGTAGCGGGGCGCGTTCGGGCTCGCCTCAAAAATGAACGTGAAAGGCCCAGGCAGTGCCTTCTTGATAATTTTGTACGTGGGCGTAGTGATACCGTAGGCGTAATCGTTGAGGTTCGACAAGTCGTGGCAGATAATGCTGAAGTCGGCCTTTTCGGGCTTAATGCCCTTAATGCGACACAGCTTTTCCACGGCTTTCTGGTTGTAGATGTCACAGCCAATGCCATAAACCGTATCAGTAGGATAGATAATCAATCCCCCTTTGCGAAGCACCTCAACAGCTTGTTGGATGCGGTTCTGGGGCGGATTATCGGGGTGGATGCGGAGCAGGGTAGCGGCCATAGGGCAGGGAAAGTATGAAATGGAAAACGACGGCATCAAGCCGCTTTCGGGCGACCAAGGTACTACGCGCCGCGAATTTGAACTCAATTTGCCCGCAATAAGCAAAAGTGCCGCCAGTTGTTCAGAGTTCAGGCCCTTGAGAAGGTTAATTTTGCGGCGCGCTGCAAAAAACAGCTTACCGCCGCTAGGCTGCTCGCGCCGGCCCCTAGGGCCAGCTACGCGGCGCAGCCGACCCTAGGGCCCCGGTGCCCGCCTTCGCAACTACCTCATTCCAATGTCTGAACCCATCCGCAAGACTGCCGCCGAAGCAAATGAGCAGGCCCAGAAACGGCGCAAGGTGCTCGCCACCCTCGTCAGTATCGGGGCGCTGCTGCTCGTATGCTTCTCGTTCTACGCCTACCAAATTTTTTTTACGGGCAACATCGATACCCACGAGCGTGCGGCCTACGTGCTCATCCGGCGCGGCAGCGACTGGAAGAAAGCCCTCGACCAGGTAGAAAATACCGGGACGGTGGTCGACAAACTGTCGCTACGCTTTGTGGCCCGCCTGATGGGCTACGACAAGCCAGGTGCCGTTAAGCCCGGCCACTATCAGCTGCGCGACGGCATGACCAACCGCCAGCTCATCAACCTGCTGAAATCGGGGCAGCAGTCGCCGCTCAACCTCACCTTTACTAACGTGCGCCTGCGTCGCGAGCTGGCCGACAAGCTGGGTAAGCAAATTGAGGCCACGCCCCGGCAGATAGACTCGCTGCTAAGCAGCCCCGACTTCACGCGCAGCCTAGGGTTCGATACCACCACGGTGCTCGCCATGTTCGTGCCCAACACCTATCAGGTGTATTACACGACCTCGGCCGAAAAGCTGCTGCGCCGCATGAAGGACGAGTACGAGAAGTTTTGGACGCCCGCCCGCGATGCGGCCCGCGAGAAGCTCGGCTTGACGCGAGCCCAAGTGAGCACCCTGGCTAGCATTGTGGAAGCCGAGCAGCAGCAGCACCCCGACGAGCGCCCGCGCATCGCGGCCGTGTACCTCAACCGCCTCAAGCGCGGCATGAAGCTGCAAGCCGACCCCACTGTGGTGTACGCCAACCGCGACTTCACTATTAAGCGCGTGCTGAACAAGCATTTGCAAAAGGACTCGCCCTACAATACTTACCGCGTGGCTGGCCTGCCGCCCGGCCCCATCGACCTGCCCAGCATTGCCAGCCTCGACGCCGTGCTGCACCCCGAGCAGAACGACTACCTCTACTTCTGCGCCAAAGACGATTTTAGCGGCTACCACGCTTTTGCCGCCAACGAGCAGCAGCACCTGCTCAACGCCCGCCGCTACCAGGCGGCCCTCACGCGGGCCGGCATTCGGTAAGTACCAACCTGCCCAAACGCCAGCCGGGCGCTCGGGGCGGCCGCCACTCCCTAGGGGGTAGCCGCCGCTCCGAGCGCCCGGTCAGTTAAGGGGCTAGGTAGGCAATGTGCCTACTGGTGCGCAACCAGCCCGATTGTAGCGGTCGGCGCGCCTACCAAGGTAGTTGACTCCGTAACGTCGGCCCCGTTTTGGGTCCGAATAGCTAACCCTAGCAGTACCAGCAGCACGAGTGCTAGGTAGTAGCGAAAGTTGGGCGAAGCATTCATAAAAGCAGTTGTTGGGGCATAAATAGAGTGTAGGCAAAATTACAGCAAGTAGTAAGCTACTCCTATCTTTTTGGCCTAATTCAAGAGTATACCGGGTGAACGTGGACTTTTACTAGATGATATTGACAAACGCTCGAGCTAAGCACAAGGGGCCTAGGGGGCGGTAGCGTACTTTTACCCGGCTATGGCCCGCGTGTGTTAGCTCGGCCGACGCTTCTTATTACCCCTATTTATATGTATCAAGCTGAAGTGCAGCTCCGAGTTCGCTACGCCGAAACCGACCAGATGGGCTACGTGTACCACGGCAACTATGCAGCCTACTTCGAGGTGGCCCGTACCGAAGCGTTCCGCCAGCTCGGCATCCGCTACCGCGAGCTAGAGGCGCAAGGGGTGGGCATGCCAGTTGGCGAGCTGCAAACGCGCTTCCGGCGCCCCGCCCGCTACGACGACTTGCTCACCATCAAGGTGATGCTACGTGAGCTGGCCGAGGGTTCGCGGGTAAATTTTGAGTACGAGATTTACAACGAGGCAACCGAGTTGCTCACGGTGGGCCACACGCTCATGGTGTTTGTGAGCACCAGCACTGGCCGCCCCGTGGGCGTGCCCGAAAGCATCCGCCAGAAGCTAGCTCCCTACTTCACCCCCGACGAAACCGAAAGCCCCCTAGGCACTGTTGCGCCCACGCCGCCAGCCGACGCGCCGGCGCCGGCCGCCTTCATGGGCTAAGCCCAAGCTTATTATGAGAATGTGGGAAAATGAAAATTAGCTTATTGATGCTATAAGCCGTTAGATAAGCTACTTCTTATCCTTCCCTCAATCAGTTTTTTCACTTCCATCTTAACGTGATGCATGCTCCCCCTGCTCGTCGCCGCGCCCCTTCCATGGTGCCCGATGTGCGCCGGCACCGCGCCTACCGCACGCTCATGGCGTGGGGCAAGCGTCAGCGCCTGCGTGGGGGCCGCGTGTCGCTCTACGAACTCACCGAGCGTGTGCTGCACGAGCTGCGCCTCGACTCGCTGGAAAAGCGCTCGGCCTATATGGCCTTCAACCTAACGCTGGCGCTGTTTCCCACCATTATTTTCCTCTTTACCCTCATTCCCTACATCCCGGTGCCTAACCTGGATGTGGATATCCTGCAATTCCTGTCCGATATCATGCCTCGCGAGCTGTATGCCGCCACCGCGGGCACTATCGAGGATATTGTGCGCATTCCCCACGGCGGGCTGCTGTCGTTCGGTTTTGGGGCGGCGCTGGTGCTCAGTAGCAATGGCATCATGGCTTTGCTCGATGCGTTCGAGAAAAAATACCCCTGGTTCAAGCACCGCGGCTACTTTCGCAAGCGCCTTATTGCCACCGGCCTGACATTTGTACTGGCGCTAGTGCTGGTGATAGCCATCGCCGGCATCTTCTTCGGTACCTTCATTATCGATACGCTGGTTTTCTACGAAGTAGTGCCCGAAAGCTCCACTGGCTTACTAGTGCTGCTGCTGCGCTACGGCTCGCTGATTGGCCTGTTCCTTACTACCACCTGCATCATCTACTACTTTGTGCCGCCGGTGCAGGATAAATGGCCGTTCGTTTCCACCGGGGCGCTGGTGGCCACGCTGCTCATCTTCCTGGTGTCGTTTCTGTTCACACTTTACGTGCGCATTTTCGACAGCTATAACCACTTTTATGGCTCCATCGGGGCCCTGGTCGGCTTTATGGTGTGGTTGGAATTTGTGTGCATGACGCTCATCATCGGCTTCGAGGTCAACGTGAGCTTAGACGCGGTAACCGGCCGGCTGAATTTAAAAATTAGCGATTGACACTGAGCAATTCACAAGGCCCTAGGGCGAAAAATGCCCTGCGCCTATTGCGCCTTCTGAATTGCGTACTACTTTTGCAGTCCCATCCACTCAATTGGGACCTTACAGAGAGGTGGCAGAGTGGTCGAATGCGGCGGATTCGAAATCCGCTATATCCGCAAGGGTATCGGGGGTTCGAATCCCTTCCTCTCTGCAAAGGCTTTTTCTGCGCTAGAAAAAGCCTTTTTTATACATCGTAGCGCAAGTAGCCCGACCTAGAGGAGTGGCAGAGTGGTCGATTGCGGCGGTCTTGAAAACCGCTGACTGTAACAGGTCCGGGGGTTCGAATCCCTCCTCCTCTGCTTGAAAAGGCCTCGTTTCTACTCAGAAACGAGGCCTTTTGCATAATACAAGGCCCTAAAGCGTTACCGGCCCAATTGCTGCTCAGTACAGCAAACCGATTGCATTGCGTAGCCGCCGCTCCTGTAGCAGCGCTGTCACCTAGGGCTGCTTTTGGGTAGCGGGCAGCAGCGGTAGTGAATTGCGGTTGGCCTCAGCCACCTCGGGTAGGGGCACGGGCATGCTGGGCGGCCAATACACGCGCTTGGCCGGCTGGCCGGGGCCCAGGGGTAGGCGCTCGCTGTGTTGCCGGCTGGCGGGCAGGCGCTGCAGCAGGTCGGCATCGCCGTAGAGGGGTTGGCCGGCCCGCAGCACCAGTTGCGTGGTAGCCGGCACTGCCTGAATAACAGCTTGGTAAGGCGTGGGGAAGTTGCAGTCGCCGTACAGCACCACGTCGCCCCAGCGGCCCACTACCAACGCACCCATTTGCGCGTCGAGCTGTAGAGCGCGGGCGGCGTTGAGGGTAACCATCTGCCATAACTGCCGGTCGAAGAAGTGGCCGTTGAGGTGGGTTTGGTTATAGGCGGCGGCAAAGCGCAGTTCCTCGGGCAGGCTGGCCGAGCCGGTGGGCGTCCAGTCGGTGCCCAGCAGCAGGTTCACGCCCAGCGAGTCGTAGCGGATGACGGGAGCAGTTTGGCCATACAGCGCCAGGTTAGAGCGCGGCGACCACACTACGCTTAGCTCGTGGTCGTGGGCCCAGCGAGCATCGGCTGGCGAGAGGCCTAGGGCATGAATGAGCAAGCTGTGGTCGGGGAGGCGGCGCTGACTGCCCGGCAGCAGGCCCGCTAGGCACCGAAACTCGTTGGCGCTGGCTTGGTCGGTGCCCTCACCCACATGGATTATCCACGGCGTACTGTCGGCAGTGGGCGCTGGCTGAGTGAAGAGCGGATAGTCGCAGGGCGAGGTCGGTGCGCTGCTACGCTGGTTGCGTAGCGGGAACGTGATATAGTGGGCACGTTGTCCTTCAAGGCCTAAGCGAGCGTCGTCGCGGTCGAGGTTGCGCAGCAGACCAGAGGCGCGGCCAATGCCGATGATGGACGTAGTGCCCACCGCTAGCTGCCGTAGCTCGCTCCAAAGCAGGCGGGCAGGCATGCTGTCAACCTGGGTGCGCAGCTGAGTGCGGTTATCCTGCCCCAGGCGCCACTGCTGGCGGTTTACGTAGCGCTCGCTGATGGGCAAGGGCAGGAGATGGTCGTAGGCCAGGTGGTCGTGCGTATTAATAAGACCCGGCGAGATAATGCCGTGCGGCGCCAGGATACGGCTGGCCCCGCGGGCGGCCGGATGCGTCGAGCAGTCGGGACCCACGCAGGCAATGCGGCCGGTGGTATCAATGAGCAGCTCGCCGTTGGCCAGCACGCCGGTGGGCAAAAGCAGCGTGCCCCGCAGCAAGATGGCGCGGGTGTTGCCTGGCTGCAGCTGCACCGCCGGCGGGCAAGCTGCACTGCGCTGGGTTGGCAGCCGCTGGCATTGCCCCAGCAGCAAGCCCAGCAGCAGCCACAAGCTGCTTTTCGCAAACCAAGTAGTACGCAGTCGCATCAGCTATTTATCCTTCGCATTCAGCCCCAGTCCGGCACATGCGTCTTCACCCTTGCCCAATAGCAGGCAGGGCAAAGCTACGCGCTACCACAGGTATTAGCTGCACTGTAACGGCCTACGGGCAGCTAACCGGCCAGCGGTGGCGCCGGCAGCTTGAAGATGTCGCGCAGGGCCCGGCGAGCCGCATAATAGCCCGCCATACCGTGCACGCCACCACCGGGCGGTGTGGCCGACGAACATAGGTATAGCCCCCGCCGCGAAGTGCGGTAGGGCGACGCCCGCAAGGCTGGCCGCGTAAACAACTGGGTGATATCGAGCAGGCCGCCGTTGATGTCGCCGCCTACGTAGTTCGGGTTGTACTCTTCGAGCTGGGCGGGGCTGAAGGTGTGGCGCGCCAGAATACGCTCGCGGAAGCCCGGCGCAAACCGCTCGACTTGGCGCTCGATGGCGTCGGTCATGTCCTGGGTCGAGCCGTTGGGCACGTGGCAGTAGCCCCAGGCGGTGTGCTTGCCCGCCGGGGCCCGGGTGGCATCAAACTGGCTTTGCTGGGCCAGCAGCACAAAGGGCCGGCTGGGGTGCTGGCCCTGGGCGGTGGCGCGCTCGTTGTCGGCTATCTCGGGCAGGGTACCCCCTAGGTGCACGGTGCCGGCCTCAGCGCACCCAGGCGCCCGAAATGGGATGGGCTCGGCCAAGGCCCAGTCTACTTTAAATGCGCCCATGCCGTAGCGGTAGCGCTGCAGCTGCCAGCGGTATAGGCTGGAAAACTGGTGGCCCGCAATGGGCAGCAGCTGCGCCGGCGTAATATCAAACAGTACGGCCCGAGCAGCAGGCAACTGCGCCAGCGTGCGCACATAGGTTCCTGTTTCCACGTGCCCCCCTAGGGCCACAAAATGCGCGACCAGCGCGTCGGCAATAGACTGTGAACCGCCCTTGGCCATGGGCCAGCCCTTGGCGTGGGCGGCCAGCAGTAGCACCAGCCCAATAGCCGAGGTGGCCGGGCTGCTCAACGGCTGCATCGAGTGGGCGGCCATGCCCGCCAGTAGCCCGCGGGTGCGCTCCTCGCCAAAGCGCCGCGCCAGCACCGTAGCCGGCAATAGCGCCGGCAAGCCAAACCGCGCCAGCAGCAGCGGGTTGCTGGGCACGTGCAGCGGTGCCAGCACCTCGCGCACCAGCGCCGGCCACTGCGCAGCGAACGGCGCCAGCAAGCTGCGGTAGGCGTCGGCATCGCTGCCTAGGCCGGCCGCCGTTGCTGGCAGCGACCGTACCAGCGTGGCCGCCGTGCCGTCGTCGAAGGGGTGCGCCGCGGCCACCGGGGGCTCTATAAATTCGAGGCCGTAGCGCGCTAGGGGCAGCGTTTGCAGGAAAGGCGAGGCCACCGCCAGCGGGTGAATGGCCGAGCAGATGTCGTGGTGGAAGCCGGGCAACGTCAGCTCGGCGGTGCGCATGCCGCCGCCTAGCTTCGAGCTGCCTTCTAGCAGCAGTACCGATAGGCCCGCCTGCTGCAGCGCAATGGCCGCCGCCAAGCCGTTGGGCCCGGAGCCAACCACCACCGCATCGTAGTCAGAAGTATGCATAGATAGTAGCCAACGTAAGCGAAAGACGGCAGGTTGGCTTAGTCCTACCTAAACCTCAGCGGCTAGCTATTAGGTCCTCTTTATGAAGCAACTGCCTAAGCTGCGCACTGCCGTAGAATACTATGCCGGCGAACTAATTACAATATGGTTGAGGTTTTTTTGTATAAAGCTGAACCATTGGCGCGTAACTTCGTTAAAGCAATCAACTCCTAACCTTCCCGCTCTCGCTACGAAACAACTAGCTTCCCCGCTTGCCAAACCCGACCCTAACCGGCCGGGTTTTTCGTTTGCGGTGTTGGCTGGTTGTGCGCTGCTCTGGGGCCCCTAGGGCCCGCTACGTGCGGAGGGCTTACTTTGCGGGCGGCTACCATCCTGCTCTGCTAATGGCTACTGCTGATTTTGCTGCTTCCTCGCCCACGCCGAAGAAAACGCCCCGTGCTCCGCGCCGCAAGGCTGCCGCTCCCAAAGCCGCTCCAGCGCCGGAGGAAACGACCCCGCTGCCCCCCGACCGCCTCAACTTGATTGCCGACGGACTGGCCCAGAAAGCGAGCGCGAAGCAAGCTATTTTCCGGGCTACGTCGGCCACCTTCAACTTGCTGCGCAACGTGACGCAGGAGCTGTGCGTGGAGCTGACCCAGCGCGTAACGGCCGGCGAAGACGCTAGCGTGAAAATTGAATACCAGCCGATTAACGAAATGGAATTCCACGTCCGCTTCTCCGGCGACCTGCTGATATTCGTGATGCACTCCAACATCATCACCTTTCCCGAGAGCTTCGCCCCCCTAGGCACGTCCTACGTGGAAGCCGACTTTCGGCGGCGCTACTTCGGGCACATCATGGCCTACAACTTTATGGCCGACAGTATCCGCTACCAGCGCCTCAACGACCCCGGCTACCTGCTCGGGCGCTTGCTCGTCAACATCGACAGCCACTACTACCTCGAAGGTGTGCGCCAGCTCGAGCTGCCCAACCCCGACATGAGCCGCAACATCATCACCACCGAGGCCATGCGCCTGTTTGTGGAAAGCGCCATGATTGCGGCCATCAACAACGACCTGCTGGCCCCGCCCTTGGAGGATATTCAGAAAATCAGCGTCAAGCAAAAGCTGGAAAACCAGCAGGTTAGCCGCGGCAGCAAAGTAGGCTTCAGCTTCTCGAACCAGCAGCGCATGGTGGAGTAGATGTGCAAATGAGGAGATGAGTAAATGAGAGAAGAAAAGAACGAAAAAGGCGGTCATGCTGAGCTTGCCGAAGCAGCTCTACTGCACGATACCCTGAGGGCGTGGTAGAGCTGCTTCGGCAAGCTCCGCATGACCGCCTTTTTCACTTTTCCTCCTGCACCATTTCCTCATCTACTCATTTTCTCATTCGCCCATCTAACTACTCATTTGCCATAGCCTACTTTTTGGCGCACTTTGGCCAGCACACCGGCGCCGTACTCCTGGGCGCGCTGGGCTCCTAGGGCCAGTTGGGCGTCTAGCTCGGGCAGGTTGTTCATGTAGAAAGTAAATTTCTCGCGCTCGGTAGCGAAGCGGCGCAGAATCAGCTCGTACAGCGCCTGCTTGGCGTGGCCGTAGCCGTAGCCGCCGGCCTCGTAGCGCTGGCGCATGTCGGCGGTTTCGGCGGGCGTAGCCAGTAGCGCGTACAGCTTGAACGTCACGTCTTTGCTGGGGTCCTTGGGCATTTCCAGCGGGGTGCTGTCCGAGATGATGCTCTTCACGGCTTTCAGCAGCTCCTTCTCGGGCGCGAAGATGTCGAGGATGTTGCCGTAGCTCTTGCTCATCTTCTGCCCGTCAGTGCCCGGAATGGTCATTATCTGCTCATCGACTTTGGCTTGCGGCAGCACCAGCGTGTCGCCGTAGCGGCTGTTGAAAGCCGAGGCGATATCGCGGGCTATTTCGAGATGCTGCACCTGGTCTTTGCCCACGGGGACTATCTCGGCGTCGTAGAGCAGGATGTCAGCCGCCATCAGCACCGGGTAGGTAAAGAGGCCCGCGTTCACATCCGACAGCCGGTCGCTCTTATCCTTGAAGCTATGCGCATTGGCCAGCATCGGGAAGGGCGTGAAGCAGGAAAGGTACCAAGTTAGCTCGGTCACCTGTGGCACGTCAGACTGACGGTAAAACAGGTTTTTCTCGGTGTCGAAGCCGCAAGCCAGCCACGCGGCTGCTACGGCGTAGGTGTTGGCGCGCAGCAGCGCAGGGTCGCGTACGGTGGTGAGCGAGTGCAAGTCGGCGATGAAATACAGCGACTCGTTGGCGGGGTTTTTCGACAGCTCGATGGCGGGCAGAATTGCGCCGAGCAGATTACCCAAGTGGGGGCGCCCAGTACTCTGGATGCCGGTCAGGATGCGGGACATTTTAGTAAACTATTGGCTATCAGCTCCGAACTGCGAGCTTTTTTGTGAAATTAAGACAGAGGCATAAGCTAGCAGCCATTAGCCAGTAGCTAGCAGCCCAAGGCTTACACCCCCTGGTCCTCCAAGGCCGCTTCCTGCACTTCGGCCGTTTCCTGGGGGCCTAGGTAGCGGTCGATGAGGTAATGGGCTAGGTAGAGTAGGGGGGTGAGCACGATGGCAGCGGCGAATTTATACCAGTAGTTGAACCGGGCTACCTCCAGCACCTGCGCCATGGTCCAGTTGCCGAACACGTAGAATGCCACGTAGAGCACCACGAAGCTGTCGACGAGTTGCGAGATGAGCGTGGAGCCCGTGGCCCGCAGCCAGATGTACTTGCTACCCGTGACGCGCCGAAACGCCTGAAACACGCTGGCATCCAGTACCTGTCCAATCACGAAGGCCGTAAGCGAGCCCACAATGATGCCCAACCCCTGCCGGAAAATGCTTTGGTAGGCAAACTCCACGTCGAAGGGGCGCCCTAGGGTATCCGTCTTATTTGCAGCCAGCCAGAAGTCGGCGGGTGCCAGCTTGGTAGTGCCGTAGATAACCAGCAGCGCATACAGCAGCAGCCCCACCGTGAGGAAGCTTACGCGCAGCACGCCGCGCCGCCCGAAGTACTCGTTGATAATATCAGTAGTGATGAACACGACTGGCCACACCAGTACCCCCGCCGTGAGGTTGCCAGCGAGGCCAAAGGTCTTTTCTACCGAAAAAATCTTCACGCCGATAATCTCGGCCAGCAGCGCATTAACCAGGAAAACGCCGCTCAGCACCAGGTAAAGCTGCTGCTTACGATGGGCGTAAGTGGAGGAGACCAAGGGACGTGGAGCAGGTGACAAACCGCAAAAATAGCTCGTCACTTATCGCCCACCGTCACCTCCAAGCCTTCGCTGGCCAGAATGGTAGCCGGGAAAATAGCGCGGGCTTCCAGCAAGTGCCCCTCAATCTGGCGGTAGCGCGACGAGAAGTGGCCGATAAGCAGTTGCTTCACCCCAGCAGATTGGGCCAGCTCAGCAGCCTGCCGGGCGGTGCTGTGGAAAGTTTGAGCGGCGCGGCCACGCAGCTCGTCCAGGAAAGTGGCCTCGTGGTACAGCAAGTCTACGCCGCGTACAAGCTCGGCCAGATCGGGTTGATAAAGCGTATCGGAGCAAAAGGCGTAGCGCGTAGGCGGCGCGGCGGGCACCGATACGTCGGCATGCTGCACGGCTGGGCGGCCGGTAGCCGCGTCGGGCGGCAGGTCGCGCCCCTGGGCGAGCTGGTTGAGCTCGGCAGCCCCTAGGCCCGCTGGCAGGCGCTCCTTCAGCAGCCGGGCGCGCCTAGGCTGCTCCTCAAACAGGTAGCCCGCGCAGGGCACCCGGTGGCGCATGGGCAGGCTCCAGACGCGCACTAGCCCGTCCTCATACACCAGGGCGTGCGCCTCCGTGTCGATGGGCTGGAACGTGACGTCATAGCCCAGCTGCATTTGGGAATGCAGGTTCACGGTGGTTACCATCTGCTCGATGCCCCAGGGGCCTACCACCAGCAGCGGCTCTTGCCGGCCCTGCATGCTCATGGTGCTCAGCAGCCCAAACAGCCCTAGGAAGTGGTCGCCGTGCAGGTGCGAGATGAACACCACCCGCAGCGTGCTGAAGCGGCGCCGGTGCTCAAGTAGCCGCAGTTGGGTGCCCTCGCCGCAGTCGATGAGGTAGCGGCCCTCACCCACGGCGAGTATTTGGGCGGTGGGGTGGCGGCCCACCATTGGCGTGGCCGAGCCGCTGCCAAGTATTTGCAGTTCAAAACCCACGGGAATAGCGGTTGGCCGCTAGCTGCTGGCTAGTGGCTTTTTTCAAATGAGACATCGCGGCCGCTGGCCATAAAAAAACTGTTAGCTACCACCTCTCTTACGAAAGCTAGCAGCTAACAGCTAACGGCTAATAGCCAACAACCAGTTATTCCTTATCGGTAAGGTCGCGCTCGATAGAATGCAGGAAAATGCGGTCGATAGCTTCTTCTACGCTGGGCAGAATGTGCAGTACCGACTCCAGCTTGCTAATGGTAATGAGCTTCAGCACGTGGTCTTGTAAGCCAGTGAGCACCAGCAGGCCACCAGTCGAGTTGCAGAGGCGGTTAGCAATCAGGATGCTGCTCAGCCCCGACGAATCAGTGTATTTTACGTGCTGCAAATCCAGAATCAGGTTGTTGTTGCCCTCAGCGTTGAGCTTCACAAACTCTGATTTTAAATCGGGCGCCACGGTGGTATCCAGCTTCTTCTCATCGATGGTGATGACGGTGTAGCTTTCTTTTTTATCGATGGAGTACTTCATACGAAGGCGGTAGCGGGCGGATGGGTTGGGTTGCTAAAAGGCGAAGGTAGGAATAAAAAGAGGAACGCAAAACGCCCTTTCTCTATTAACTCAACGCTAGCTAGTTGGTTTGAATTGCCCTCGCTATTGGCCCCCCAAATGTGAGCGAAGCCCAGGTGCTGAGCCAGTCGGCGCGGGCTGCCAGGGCCGGAGGCGCGGCCTCTAGCTGCACGGCCGCTACCAGGTAGGGACCCGCGCTCGGCAGCCGCAGCAGCACCCGCCCCGCCCGGTTAGTTCGCGTGCTGAAATGCCCCCTAGGGCCCGCGCCAGCTTCCCATACCTGTACCAATGACCCAGCCACCGGCTGCCCAGCCCGCAGCAGCCGCACCGTGAGGGCTGCGCCCGGCCGCAGCCGGTAGGGGTTCTGCTCGGGTACTAGCTCCAGTGGCAGTCTCAACACGCGACGGTAGGTGGTATCGGTAGTCGCGCCGGTACCGGCTAGCAGTACTGTTTTGGCGCAACGCCGGTACGCCTCGCGGCCAGGCTTGGTGGTTTCGCCGCGCGCCCGGCGTGTTGCCAGGGCCGCATCCAGCCCGGCCTCGCGCAAGTAGGTTGTGAATTGCTCGGCCGGCAACTCGCTAAACGCCGGTCGGCTGACGAGCGCCACTAGCTGCGTGCCCGAAGTGGGGCAGCGCACAACTGGCGCCACCGAGTCGGCTAGCAACGCCGGACGCAGGTTGGTGCTATCGGTAGCCCCTAGGCGGACGAAGCGAGCCACCCGGCGTGTGGGGCGGGGCCAGCCTTCACCCACAAAGTTTTCGCCCACCAGCAGCTTTAGCGGTACCGGTGCTCCCACAGCCACGCGGTAACTAGCCGGCGCCAGCCAAAACTCGCGGGCTAGAGCAGTGGTGGCAAGCAAGCTAGTGGCGGCCAGGCACCAGCCTACTACTTTCTGCCTTTGCCTAGCTCTAGCGTGAAGCTGAGGCAGCCCGGTCTGCTTACTCATACCCTAGGAAGTGCCAGTTTAACTTGAACGAACGCTGGTAGCGCTGTCGCTAGCACAGCATTGGCTGGGTTGGCTCCTTGGAAAACTACCAACTCTTGCTTGCGGCTAGGTGTTGCAGATGGAGAATCTACACGTAGCGTATAGCGCTGATGCGCAACTTGATAGACGTAGTGCAGTGTGTAGTGCTTCTCATCGTCCTGGCCGGGCTCGGTGCTGGTACGCTCGTACACGGATTGGGTAGTGACTGCATCGTCGAGAAGGATAAGCAGCCGGTGCACACGCTGGGTACTCCGCCAACTCATTACCAAACCAGCACCTCCCAAGGTGAGGCCGACCTGGAGCCCGGTCGTTCCCATTGGCGCGCTATCTGTGCCTTTAAGACGCGAAACTGCTGGGTGCGCAACGCAATACTCCACATCGGCCCGCTGGCCCGGCAGCAAGGTAGAGTCACTACTAAAAGAAGTGCCTGCCCATTCAAGTCCTACTGCCGGATAGCGGTACGTGTAGCCCCGTACCGGACGGTCACCATCGCTGACATTAGTAGGGTAGGTGGTGACAATGCGGCCCGGCACAGTAGTCACCGAGTCAAACCAGAAGTAGAAATTCTCCCAATTAGCTTGCGTGAGCGTGCCAAATCCCACCAACGAAAACAGCAGCCCGAACCATAATTCTACCTGGCTATAAGCCAAGCGAATCCGGTCGGTTACAGATAGCTGCATGGGGATGCGCCTAGGGCCTACTGCCGCTCTAGAGCCAGGGCATAGGCCCGGTCATAGTACACGCGCAGGTTTTTCCAGTCGAAGATGTCGGCTGAGCTTTCCACGCGGTTACGCTGAGCAATGCGCTCGCGGCGGCTTAGCAGTATGAAGTCCCAGAGCATGTTGGTAAGCTCCTCGGCCGACTGGTCGAAGCTGCGCTCTTGGCGGTTCACCACGAAAATGCCCTTGTCGTCGTGCTCGGGCACGTTCTTCTGCACATAGTCGCCGAAACCCGACAGGTCGGAAGTGATGGCCGGCACGCCGCGGGCCACGCACTCGAGCGGAGTGTAGCCCCAAGGCTCGTAGTAGCTGGGGAAAACGCCCATGTGGCAGCCCCGCACAAACTGCCCGTAGTCCATGCCAAACAGGGGCGAAGTAGTGCTCACGAAATCGGGGTGGTACACGATTTTAACCCGGTCGTGGCGGTTGTTCACCAGGTTGGCCCGGCGTACGAAGTTAAGGATGTCGTCGCCCGCATCGTCCACTAAGTTGTGGGTAATGACGGAGGGTAGCTGCGAGGTTTTCCAGCTTTGCAGGCCGCGGCGGTAGCGCAGCTTCCAGTAGTCGTCCACCATTGCGTCGAGGTCGGGCAGGCGATGGTCTGAGGCGGCGGCGGCGGCGTAAAACAGCCGGTCGCCTACCTGCTCCTCAATGGCGCGGCAGGTTTGGCGCACCTCCTCCAGCTGGGCGCGGCTTTGCAGCACGTGGGGGTTGATGCTGGTGTAGGGGCGCTTCGTAATGAAGAACATCACCACCTGCCCGTCGAGCCCGCTTTGTTGCAGGCGGTAGTTGAGGCGGGCCAGGGCTTCCAGCGTCAGGTCGAAGCCTTTGTTATGGTATTCGTAGCGGCCCGACGTGAAGAGGTAAATCGTTTGGTCGAGGTCGAACGAATAGCTCTGGAAGAAGTGGGCCATCACAAACTCGTGGATTTTATCCTTATAGAGCTTGTGTAGGTTTTGAAACTCGTGCAGGGCCACGAAGCGCTCAATGTTGAGGCCGTTGGGCAGTACCGCGTCGGGGATGCGGTCGAGCAGGTAGATGCACTCGCGCACCGTCAGCTCGCTCACTGTCGTGAACACGTGCGAGCCGTGGGCGGCAGCGCGCTCCATGCTCACGGCGGGCTCAATGTTAAAATGCTTGGCCTCCGCCTGCCAGTGCACCCCCATCAGGTTGTCGTAGAAGTTGGGGTCGTTCATGGCCAGGTAGCGGCCCAGCAGCGTGGCGTGCGTCGTAAACACGAGGTGCACCGGCACCTGGCGGCGGCGCAGCTCCGGAATGGCTACGCCCGTCATCCACTCGTGGAAGTGGGCGATGACGCGCTGCTGGCCAGCTTGCAGCCGCGCCACCATCTCGATGAAGCGCTCGGCCAAGTGTCCGAAGGCAATGACCTGGTGCAGCAAGTCGTCGTTGTCGGGCGCGGGCAGTTTGTGGTCGCGCCAGAGGTCGCTCTTGAGCTGCCCTAGGCGGTCGTAGACTTGAAAAGGATTGATGAGCACCGTCCGCGGGCGGCCCGTTACCAGCCACACGCCTAGGCAGATATCCATGCCCTCCTCGCGCAGGGCGCGCACGGCCTGGGCATAAGGGTCGGTCATGGTGGCCACCTGCTCGTCAGAATAGGTTTCAAACTCGCCCTGGGCCATCTGCGGGAAGTAGGGGCCCAGCAGGCAGTAGCGGCTGCCCCAGGCGGGCATGGTGGCGGGCACCTTCGAGCGGATAACGGTGTAAATGCCGCCCACTTGATTGCATACTTCCCAGGCTACTTCGATGAGCAGGGAGTCGGGAAAAATGGCTTCGGGCGCGGTAGGCTGCGGCTGCATAAGGCGAGGGAAAGGGGGGGAAGTGGCGCGAAAGGTAAGCGTAGCGGGCGTTTTGGCAAGCCATAGGACCACCGGGCTGGCAGTAAGCGCTGGTAATTAGCCATACGCGCCCTAGCCTAGGGCTGGTTACTTCACAGCTCTACTAGGGGCCTTCGTGCCCCGTGCGCCTACGAAACCTTCTGCCCAGGCTACTACTTTAGTAGCCGTTGTTTTTAATCGTTATACCCTGATGTCGGACACCATCAACGTACTCCAGCCCGAGCACCCCATTCTGCCGCTGCTTACACAGCGCCGCAGCCCCCGCGCCTACACCAACCAGCCTGTTTCGGTCGAGGCCCTGCAGCAGCTTTTCACTGCTGCAAGCTCGGCGGCTTCGTGCTTTGGCGAGCAGCCTTGGCGCTTTATTGTGGGCAGCCAGGAAAGCAGCCCCGAAACCTTCCAGCAAATCCTAGGCGTCCTGGCCGAGTTCAACCAGGCTTGGGCCAAGAACGCCTCGGCTATTGCGCTGGCCGTGGCTAAAACCACCTTCTCGCACGACGGCAACCCCAATGCCTGGGCTAAGCACGACGTAGGGCAGGCCGTTGCTACGCTGGCCATCCAGGCCGTGGAGCAGGGCATCCAAATTCACCAGATGGCCGGCTTCTCGCAGGAGAAAGCTCGCACTACGTTTAGCATTCCCGCCGACTTTGAGCTGGTGTCGGTATTCACTATCGGCTACCCTGGCAACGTAGACGCCCTGCCCGATGCCCTGAAGGAGCGTGAGCTGGCTCCTCGCACCCGCAAGCCCCTAGGCGAAATCATGTTTGAAGGTGGCTGGCCCACCGTGCAGGGCGAGCGCTACGACCAAGCCAAGGTCTGAGCAGGAGCTGCTTGTAGTCAATAGTATATACACAAAAACACGCCCGACTGGCTGCACTTGTTGCAGCCGGCCGGGCGTGTTTAGTTTGCTACCCCTAGGGGCATTAGTCGCGCGAAAGCACCACTACGGCGTAGGGCCCTAGGTCGAGCTGGCCATGCTGGGGAAGGTTATCGTAGCTGCCTGCTTGGGCATCGGTGCCAAAGGTGGGGAAGTCGGCAAATTCCTCGTCGTAGCCGTGCCAGTCCGAGTTGAACCGCACCTGCCATAAGCCCTCGGCGGGTAAGCCGATGGTGTAGCCTTGGTGTGCCTGGTTAGCAAAGTTTACCAATACCACCGTAGCATTTTGGGGGTCATTGTCCCAGCGGGCGAAGCCAATGATTTTATCCGTGTCGTTGACGTGGAATACGTGGCAGCCCTGGCCTTGCAGGCCCGGCGTATTGCCGTGTAGGTTGCGGCGCAGCGCTATGAGGTCGCGGTAAAGCTGCGTGAGGCCGCCGTGCTGCTCGGCCCAGGCCCAGTCCAATGGCTCATTGTCGTTAAACGAACCGGGCGCTAGAAACTCCTGGCCCTGAAACAGCATCGGGATGCCCATGGCCGTGAGCACGATACTTGCCCCTAGGACGGTGCGCTTCTTCGAGTAGTAGTTCTCCACGTTGCCGGGCATAATCTCCTCGGCCAGGCGGAAGCGGCCGTTGGCTACCTCGTCGTGGCTTTCGGTGTAGATTACCCGCTGAAACGCATTGCGGTTATAGGTCGAGCAGATAGCCTTGGCTACCTCGTGCATGTTGCGGTCGGCATCGTTGGGCGTGGTAAGGGCCCGCTGCATGGGGTAGATAAAGTTGGCGCACCACTGGCTCGAAAAGCCCTCACCGCCCTCATCGGCATCGCCCGTGATGCCATTGTTGGCTCGCAGGTCTTCGGCGATAGTGATTTTCCAGGGCTGGCGCTGCTGCACTTCCTCGTTTATCCAGCGCATCAGGCTCCAGCCGTCGGGCAGGTCAGCGCCGGGGTCGTTTTCGCCGTGCACGTTGCGGATGAAGGCAATTGCATCCATGCGCAGGCCATCGCAGTGGTAGTCTTCCAGCCACATCATGGCATTGTCGCGGATGTAGCGGCGCACTTCGGGGCGGCCGTAGTCGGGGCGGTTTTCGCCCCAGGGCGTTTTGGCGCGCCAGTCGTTGTAGAAGTAGATGCCGCCGCCACCATTCTCGCTCCAGCCGTCGAACTGCCACAGGTCGAGGTCGCCCGGCCCGAAGTGGTTGTATACCACGTCCAGAATTACGGCAATGCCGTGCTGGTGCGCGGCCTTTACCAGTTCGCGAAAGGCTTCTGCTCCACCATAGTCGCTTTCCAGCGCAAACGGATTGGCAGGATTGTAGCCCCACGAGCGTGCCCCCGGAAACTCGGTGGCCGGCATAATCTCGATGCAGTTGATGCCTAGGCCCTCCAGGTAGTCGAGCTTGCTAATGATATCGCGGAAGGTGCCGGGCTTGCTGGCATCGGGGGCATTGAAGGTGCCCACGTGCAGTTCGTAAATGATGAGGTCATTCCAGTTCGGCATCTGGAAATTATCGCCCTCCCAGTCGAAGTCGTTGACGTCGAACACAATGCTATTGCCAGCCGAGTTAGTGACGGCGCGGGCGTAGGGGTCGTTGCGGCGCAGCTCGCCCTGGGGCGTTTGCAGGGCAAACTTGTATTCGTCGCCGGCCTTGGCCTGGGGCAGGTCACCGGCCCAATTGCCGCCATCTTCGGCACGCAGGGGGCTGGCATCTTTATTCCAATCATTGAAGGTGCCAACTACCGATACAGCTGTGGCATTGGGGGCCCACACGCGGAAGGTGACGCCGCCCGCGTGGGGCAGGGCGCCAAAGCCGTCGCGCACGGGCGCCGCTACAGCTAAAGTAGCGTGTTGCTTGGTAGCAGCGGTTTTGGAAGGAGCAACCTTAGCAGCGGCAACCGATTTGCGGCCGGCTGCCTTGGCTTTAGCAGGAGTAGAAAGAGTGGCAGGCATAAAAAAGGCCGAAGCCCGGCTTCCGAACAGTGGAAGGTTGGGGGCAACCGGCAGTAGGCTCCTCTATACGGATTGCGAACGAGTTTAGTTAAAAAGCGCGTCCGTACGCTAGGCTCACTCAGATATATTCTACTTAATCAAGCCTGAATGCTACACTCACTGTGCTGTGGCTTATATCGTTAGCAAAGCAAAGCCCTCGCCCTGGGTAGGACGAGGGCTTTACGAGTGGCCGTAGCCGCGCCAATTAGCGCCCTACTCCTTCACGAAGCGCCGCACCACACGGCCGGCGCCCGTGCGCAGCTCAAGCAGGTAAACGCCTGCCGGCAGGCCGCCGACCTGGATGGTGCTAATGCCCGCCGCCGTGGTGCCGGCCAGTGCCGCCTGCCCTAGGGGCGTGCGCACCACATAAGCCAACGGCTGCTCGGTAAGCAGCTGCAATTGGTCGTGGGTGGGGTTGGGGGCCAGGATTAGCTCGCCGGCCGGGCCAGCGGCCACCAGCACAGTGGGCGAATAAGCTGCCGTGCCATCCTGGTCGAGCTGGCGCAGGCGGTAGTAGAGCGCGCTGGTGGGCGCGGCGGCATCGTGGGCGGCGTAGTGGCTGGGCTGGGCGCAGGTGCCGCGCGCCGCTACTGTTGCCACCCGCTCGAAGCGCTGGCCGTCGGCGGAGCGCTCTACTTCGAAGTGGTCGCTGTGCAGCTCCGAGGCCGTCGTCCATCCGAGGGCCACGTCGCCGCTGCTGGTGCGCGTGGCGGCAAACTGCACCAGCTGCACCGGCAGCGGGTTGGCGCTGGCGGCCGGGTCGGTGCTGGCCAGGGCAAAATCCGAGAAGCTGGTGAAACTGCCCGAGGTAATGGTGCCCGCGCTGGCCGTGCCGGTGTAGCCCGCCCGGCCAAAGTTGTACCACGGCTGCGTGGCGTCGGAGCGTTTGGCCACTACCAGCGTGGCGGCGGCCGGGTCGCTTACGCCATCGCTGGCAGCGTGAGTAAGCCGCACATTGCCCGTAAACCCAACGGGCTGCGAAACCACCGGCACGGCCCCGGTCGTGAAGGGTGTAAGCGTGAAATACCGCACCTGGCTGACGCGGGTGAGCGCACCGTTGGGGTCGGTGGATGCCAGGGTGCGCACTGGGTTGCCCTCAAACTGCTCGGCGCGGTACACGGTGGTGCCCGTTTGCGTATTCACCGTCAGCGTAAGCGGCCGATAGGCGTGGCCCTTGCCCACCGGAAAGACGTAGGACGTGGCGCTGGCAGTGGGGCCCACCGGCCGCTGCACGGGGCCGCTCACGAAGCTGGCATCGGAGCCGCCCTGCACCGTGGCGGCGGCCCCTAGGGTCAGCACGTTGCTGGCATCGGTTGTGAGCAGGCCGGTGCTGAGCACCAGCGCATTGCTGAGCGTGAGGGGCAGCTGCAGGGTGGCCCCGGCCGGGTTGCTGAGTTCAAGCTGCGAATTGGCATCCAGGTACGAGTTGCCCGCGCTGGGGTCGCCCAGGGGGGTGCCCGCTAGCACCTGCGGCGTGGTGCCTTGCAGCACCAGCCGCACCGTGGTGCTGGCATTGTTAGGCGCCATGCGGAAGGTGCCCATATTCAGTAAGTTGCCGCGCAGCACCAGGTTGGCCAAGATGTTGTAGCTCAGCGTGGCGCCGCTCTCAATCGTGAGCGAACCGTTGATGGTGAGCGGAGTACCACCGCTGTTGCCGTAGTTGATGGCGGTATTATTACCGTTGCGCAGAAATTGAAAAGTGAGGTTGCCGTAGGTGCGGCCGGCTAGCGAGACCGTGGTGCTGCCCGTGCCCGGAATGCGGTAGTAGAAATTGCCCGCTTCGGTGCCCGCGGCGGCCGAGAGGTTTTCGAGCAGGCCGGTTACGCCCCGGATGGTCTGCTGGCGAAAGCTGCCGCCGTTCAGAATAAACACGGTGGGGTTGGTGGTGCCGGCCGCGTCGAGTACCGTGCCGCCGCTGGCCCCCGAAGCATTGGTGAAGAAGGCCCGCTTGCCGATTACCAGCGCCGTGTCGCCGGCCGTGCTACGCGTAAACTGCAAGGCCGGCCCGCTGGCGTTGGCGTCCGAGACGGTATTGCTGCTCGGTAGCGTGAATAAAATGGAGTCGCCGCTGCTGGGGCGCAGGCGCAGCGAGGCCACCGACACGGCCGTGGGCGCGGTGCTGCCGTTGCCCAGCGTCACGGTGTACTTGCCCGCCACGTAGCGGTGGTCGAGCACCACGTCGTCGCCCGGGCCTGGCAGCACGCCGCCTTCCCAGTTGCTGGCGTCAAACCACGAGTTGGTGCCAGCCGTGCCCAGCCAGCGCTTCGCGACGATGGGCGCTACCACGGCGCCGCTCACGGCTACGGTGCTGGTAGTGGGGTCGTTGGTGTTGGCCAGGTTGCCACTGAAGCTGCTCAGCGCCGTACCGCTCACCACGCGTACATACACGGTGGTGGGCCCTAGGGTCGCCGCGCCGTTGAGAGCCAGGGTAGCCGTTTGCGCGTAAGCGAGACCATCCAGCGACACTTCCAAGCTGGTGGTGGAGGACTTGATAACCAGTGTGCTGCCATCGAGCGAGCTGCCAGAGACTTGGTAGGTTAGCACTGGTGAGGCGCTGCCCTGCGTGGCCACTAAGCTCGGTAAGCTAGCAGGCGCCGTAATTACTGGCACCGTCACGGTGTAGCTGTCGGCCGAGGTAGCCAAGCCGGTGGCAGTAGTGACCGTGATGGGCCCCGAATTGGCACCGGCCGGCACCGTTACGGTGAGGGTGGTAGGCGAGGAGCAGGTAATGCTGGTGGCAGCTACGCTGCCCACCGTCACGGCAGCGCTGCTGGTGAAGCCGCTGCCGCTGAGCGTGAACGTGCTACCTACCGGCCCCATCGCCGGCGCAAAGCTGCCGAGGGTGGGCGCCGGCCCATTGCAGTTGTTGCCCACGGCCCCGGCGTTGCGCGGCGCGGGCGCCGCGGTGGTAAAATCCTTGTCGTTGCTATTGGCGTCGGTGCAGCCCCCTAGGGCCCGAAAAAGGGCCACCGTAGCCGAAGGCGCCGGTGCCGGGCCCGTGCCTTCGTAGGTGGTAGCGCTGGTGCCGTAGCCCACCCGCTCGAGCAAGCTACCCGATAGCAGCAAATCGACTCGCCCCGAGGTGCCGCTCAGGTTGTAGGTGCCCGTTTGGTCGGGCGCGGGCAGCACGGCGCCGGTGGTGCCCCCAGCCAGCTGTACCAAGTAGTAGCCCCCAGCCGGAATAGTGGCATCGCCCCGCAGGAGCAGGGTGCCGGCTGGCGAGGTGCCAGTGGCGGTGAAAAATGCTAATGAGTAATTAGTTAAGGTAACTGGACTACTGCTCCGGTTAAATAGTTCTATGTAGTCGTTCTGGTATTTGGCGCCGCTGTTGCCGCCTGCCCCGTACAATTGACTGATAACTAACACACTGCTCTGCCCAAAGCCCAGCGAAGGCAGAAAAAGTAGGCAGGGGAAAAGCAGAGGCAGCAGCTTGTGCAGGCCTGGGGTAGCGGGCGTAGATGGTTGGGTCATTGAGGAAGTTGAATAATGGAAAATTTATAAAAATATAGCAATAATAAGCTGGTAAATATACAGTGCCGACCCGGGCTAAAACCAAGGGCCATTCGAAAAAATAAGCTCAGCCATGCGTGGCCTGCCCAGCGCCGTGCTAGACCGGAAATAGTTTAGGTAACTCCCTAGCCCCTAGGCAAGCATTTAAAGCACGCGCGGCGGCGGACGGCCAGTGGCGCCCTTTTACCAGCGCGGCTTAAGCAACTTGCGCGCGCTGTTGCCAGTTAAGCAGCTAGTACCTGCTTATTACTATGCCCCGTCCTGCTCGCCTCACCTATGGCCTCTATGCCTGGCTGCCTGCCCACGGCTACCGCTACATTCACCCCGCCAACCGCCGCAGCTTCGAGCTACTGGAGCCGGTAGGCAAAGTATTTGAGAAAATCAGCCCCGACGACGACGGGGAATGGATGACGCTGCGCTACGACGAACAGCAATTCTTGGTCAGCCCCGAATTGTTTAAGGAGCTATACGACAAGCCGGCCTTCAGCTTTGGCGACGCCGTGCAGGAAACCCACCCGGCCAAGGGCCAGGCGCCCCACCGCGGCCTCATCTCCGACGTGTTTTGGAGCGAGGCCCACAGCCGCGCCAGCTACCAGATGGTGGAGCGCAAGCGCAAGCTGGCGCGCGTGTTTGAGGAGCAGGAGCTACAGGCTGCCTAGGCGCACGTTGCGTAGCTTAGCTGCATGGAAGGGCGCATCAGGTATGTTGAGAACAAAGAGGCCGGCGAAGCGCGCATCGGCCGGGTAAGGTTCTCACGTACTTAGCAAACAGTTTATTACCGCGATAAAGTGCTTCAGCGAAGCGGTGGTGCAGCTGTGAAAGGCAATTTTTTCGACGTAGCAACCGGTGAGGAGTACTGGGTGTCGGGCTGCAAGCGGCGCGGTGGTGATTGCCATTGGGCCAAGCAAATACCCGTTCACAGCGACGAGGAGGTGCGCGAAGAATACTGGACTACTATCCGCACTTAAATGCCCCACTTGCCAACTGTGCCCGAGGTTAGTGTTCCCGGCTTGCCGGATACCGCGTTTAGCAGTTGGAGCGCCCTGACGGTGGCGCAGGTGCGGCAGCAGTCGCGCCTGGTGGCCAGCCGCAGCGTGCAGCCGCTCAAAATCATTAATCCCGCCGCGCCGGCCGGCCCCGCCTGCCACGCGGTGCTAGCCAGCTACGGCGGTGGCTTGCTGGCGGGCGACCGCATCCGGCTGCGCGTGCGCTGCGAAACGGGTAGCCGCCTGCTGCTCACCACCCAGGCCAACACACGCATTTACAAGTCGATAGATGGCCGCCGGGCCGAGCAGCTCACCGAAGGCTACCTGGCCGAAGCCGCGCTAGCCGTGGTGCTGCCCGACCCGCTGGTGCCCCAGGCCGCCAGCCGCTACTACCAGGCTCAGCACTGGCACCTACACCCTAGGGCCACCCTGTTGTTAGCCGACTGGACCCACGCCGGCCGCACCGACCTGGGCGAGAAGTTTGCCTTCACCGACTTTAGCACCGAGCTGCGCGTGAGCGTGGCCGACCGCCTCACGGTGCTCGACCGCCTGGCCCTGCACCCGGCCGAACACCTGCTTACCTCGCAGGCCTCGTTTGGGCTATATCACTCGGCGCTGTCTATGTACCTGGTAGGGCCGCCCGACGGCGCACAGTTTCAGCGCCTAGCCGCCGTGCTGCGCCAGCTACCGCCGGCCGGCCAAACTGACTTACACGCTAGCTTGGCCGGCCGGCCCTGCGTGGTGGCGGTAGCCCAAGCGCGCGAAAATGTGCTGCTGGTGCGCGCCCTAGGGCACTCGCGGCAGGCTCTGGACTATATCTACCAAGCAGCATCGGCTGCCTTGGCCGCCGACGAACTGCTGGGTTTCAGCCCGCTGGCGCGTAAATATTAAGATGGGGCATAAGTGCCTGCGCAAGCTGCCAGAATCTGCGTAAAATTGGCTGTAATTCTGTGGCTTCACTGAGCGTATGGCTGGCCTAACCCTAGCCCGGCAGCTTGCGTTTGAGCAGCTTTCCCTCCTTGGTATGAAGCACTTTTTTACGCCATTATTGGCTGGTACGCTGGGCTTAAGCGCCCTAGGCCCTGCGGCCGCCCAACAGGCTCCGTCGCCCTACCACACGCGCTTCGCGGTAGAGGCGCCCGTTATCGCAATTGAGGGGGCCGTTGCCGGCTTTGGGCTGTACCGCTCCATGCAGCGCGATGGCCTCACCAATACTCAACTGGCCGCGCTTAATAAGAACGACATCCCGGCGTTCGATAGGTTTTCGGCGGGCTACTACAGCACAAATTATCAAACGGCCGGCGACCTGCTGTGCTACCCCACGCTCGTACTCGCGCCCGGCCTGCTGGCCCTGAACCCAGCCGTGCGTAGCCGCTACGGGCAGGTGGTAGTGCTCTACATCGAGTCGCTGGCCGCCGCCGATGCGCTGTTTCTAACCTCTATTGGTAATATCCCGCGCTATCGGCCCTACCTCTACGGCCCCGAGGGCGGCGACCTGCGCAACGGCCACATCGCCACCAATGCGTTCTTTGCGGGCCACACGGCGCACACGGCCGCCGCTACCTTCTTCGCCGCCAAGGTGTTTCATGATTTCAACCCCGGCTCGCGGGCCCAGCCCTACGTGTGGGCCGGCGCGGCCCTGCTGCCAGCCGTAGTGGCGTTCACCCGCATCGAAGCCGGCAAGCATTTCCTCTCCGATAATATCGTGGGCTACGCCGTGGGCGCTACCATGGGCGTGGTGGTGCCGCAACTGCACAAGGTGGCTGGCCGCCAAGGCATCTCGCTGATGCCGTTGCAGGGCGTAAACGTAAACGGCTATGCCTACAGCGGCGTGCTGCTGAGTAAAAAGCTATAGTTTTCTGCTATGACAGGCGTAAATAAGATAGGCAATAAGAAATTCATTACATGTAAATACAAGTAAGCATTATGTCACTGTTTGACTTTCTTAGAAAGAAAAATAAACCTAATAATGATGGAAAAATAAATGATATACTTGAACCACAGGTATGTTCTAAACTTGTGGATGATGAAATAATTAATGAAATTAATAAAATAAATTGGTCTGAATTTTATACTGCTTATGGGAATACGGAGAATTTAGTCCCTTATTATCTTAAAAATACTTTCTGTACTGATGAAAGTGTGGCTCTAGAAGCAATCTATCAATTATGGTGTTCTATTAGCCACCAAGGGGTTAGCATGACAGATACTGCCCTGCCTGCATACGAAATTTTGAAGACTGGTCTTGTAAAGCTTGGAAATAATGCGAAAGCGGGAATACTTAATATTTTTGCAGCCTTTGCTTTGTGTACGAGTAAGGAGTATTTTACTGTTCCTAATGAGCTAAGAGAATGGGAAAAAGAGATTCAGAAAAAACTTTTGCGAGACAGAAACTTTTTTCGCTCTTTTGAACAAGTAAATGATGATTATATAGTTGCTGTAGCAAAGGAGATTTGTGGCTATTTAGAGAATCAGAAAATTTGACATTAAGAAGAACCCTCGAAAGTGCTAGCTTACGAAGGTTCTTTTTTACTTCTATTCCTTAAATTCTACTTCTGCATACCGAGGCCGTTCTTGCTTAGTAGACTGATTTTGCCCACTATTGCTCAGCAGACAGTTGTAGGCAAAGCCATTAGCACGTCGCTTAGCCGCCGAAGTAGTTGGCTTCCATATCGGCTAGCAGCCCTAGGCCCGTAAGCTGCCAGCCTAGTTGTTGTTGCGTTAGCTCGCTGCTAGCCTGCATGTCGAGCCCGGCGAAGCGGGCCATCCAACCAAAATGGTCGGCGGCTTCATCAGGCGTAACGGATACTGCTGGCACGCCCAGACGCCGGCCAATCACTTCGGCCAACTCGCGGAACGCAATGCCTTCGTCGCCCGCGCCGTGGTAGCGAGCGCCCGCCTGCCCCTGCTCCAGCGCCAGCCGAAACAGCCGGGCCGCGTCGAGGCGATGCACCGCTGGCCAGCGGTTTTGCCCGTCGCCGATATAGGCTGCCTTGCCTTTCTCGCGGGCCACCTGAATGAGGTAGGGCACGAAGCCGTGGTCGCCAGCGTCGTGCACCGAGGCGGCCAAGCGCACCACCATTGCCCGCACGTTTTGCGGCACCAGGGCCAGCGCGGCCGGCTCCGAGCCCCGTGCGCTAGGGCCGGGGGTGTCTTCTTCGGTGGCCGGACGGCCGGCGCCAAAGCCCGCAAAGCCGGAGGTAACCACCAGCGGGCGGCCCGTGCCAGCCAGCGCAGCACCCATGGTTTCGATGGCGCGCTGGTCGGTGGCGGCGGCGGCCAGGTACTGCGAAAAATCGTGGATAAAGGCCAGGTGAATCACGCCATCGGTGGTAGTGGCTCCGTGCGTTAGGCTATCGAGGTCGTTGAGGTCGCCGCGCAGCACCTCGGCCCCGGCGGCCAGCAGCTTCTGGGCCGACTCCTCGGAGCGGGCCAGGCCCAGCACTTGGTGGCCGGCTTGCAACAACTCCGGCACCACGGCCGAGCCAACGAAGCCCGACGCGCCAGTTACGAAAACTTTCATGGGTATCTGCTTAAGGAAAGGTGAATAACTACAGCACAAAATTCGCGCAGGCCCTAGGCGGACAAACTGCGCGAAACAAAGCGTTTACTGTAAAATTCAAACCTAGGGCCTTGATTATGCGCCTAGGCCCGAGCCCCGGAAATCACCCGGCACCAGCCCCGTTTGCCGCTTGAAGAAATGGCAGAAGTGCGCCACGTCGGTAAAGCCCAGCCCATCAGCTATTTCTGAGACCGTCCAGGTGGTGTGGCGCAGCAGCTGCCGGGCCTCCTGCCCCAGCCGGGCCGCAATGAGGGCCGTGGTAGTGCGCCCAGTGGTATCCTTCAGCACCCGGTTGAGGTGGTTGATGTGCACGGCCAGCGCCTCGGCATAGTCGCGGGCCGTGCGCAGCCCTAGGGGTTGCCCAGGGCTAGCCAGCGGAAACTGCCGCTCCAGCAGTTCTGTAAAGCGAGCCGCCAGCCGGACCGCCGCTGCTGGCACGGGCGCTACTGCCCCGGCCGGCACCAGCTTCTGCGCCAAGTATATCAGTTCCAGTAAGTAAGCGCGCTGCAGTTCGTACTTATAGGCGTAGCCGGAGGCCATTTCCCGCGCCATTCGCTCGAAGACGGCCTCCACGGCCACGTAGTTTTCTTCGCTCAGCGGCAGTACCGGACAGGCCGACGGCTGAAACACGGGTAGCTCATCCGGTACTAACCCACCCTGCGTCGGCCGTAAAAATTCGTCGGTAAACACGCAGAAGTAACCGGCTTGCTGCTGGTCGAGCGGGTGCCAGCTGTAGGGCACCCGCGACGTCACGAGCCACAGCGCCGGCCCGTCCACTTCCACCGTGCGGTCAGCTATTTCCACCCGGCTGCGCCCCCGCATCAAGCTAATCTTGTAAAACGGCCGCCTCCCAAAGCTCATCGGCGGTCGGTTGCCGCGCGTCGCCATTAGGTCAGCGATGTTAAACACATTAAACTGGCCCGTGACTAAAGGCTGCGCCGGCGAAAGCATCCGCCGGGCCTCGGCCGCTACTTCCGATTCGGTTAGATACTGGTCGAGAGTGGTAGGGGAGAGCATGGGGGCGTGGGGCAGTTGTAAGATTCAAAGGTAGGTATATGTACTTATTAAAAAGCCCCCAAAAGCAGTTGCTCTCGGGGGCTTTCATAAGTCTGTGCTGCCAAATTATTCCCGCATGCCGGGGCCGTTCTTGCTCGGCAAACTGGTTTTGCCCATCAAGTACATATCAATCTGCCGCGCCGCCTCACGCCCTTCCGAGATAGCCCAGACAACCAGCGATTGCCCACGGCGCATGTCGCCGGCCACGAACACGCCGGGCACGCTGGTGTGGTAGGTGGTTTCGGGGGCGTGCACGTTGCCGCGCGTATCCAGGCCCACGCCCAGCTGGCTGAGCAGGGTAGGGTTGGCCGGGCCCGTGAACCCTAGGGCCAGCAGCACCAGCTGGCAGGGTATCTCGCGGTCCGAGCCCGCGATTTCCTCGAAGCGCACGCGGCGGCCCATTTCGTCGGTTTCCCAAGTGATGTCGCTCACCAGCAGAGCGCGCACTTGGCCGTGCGCGTCGCCCAAAAAGGCCTTGGTGTTCACGCCCCAGTAGCGCTGGCAGCCTTCCTCGTGCGAGCTGCTGGTGCGGAACACGTTGGGGTACAGCGGCCAGGGCGTATGGGCGGGGCGCTCCTCGCCGGGCTGGTGCATCATGGCAAATTGCGCTACCGACTTGGCACCTTGGCGGTTGGCAGTGCCCACGCAGTCCGAGCCCGTATCGCCGCTGCCAATCACCACCACGTCGAGCCCATCGGCCAGAATGTGCTCGCTGTCGAGCGGCACGTTGCTGACGCGGCGGTTTTGCTGCGTGAGGTATTCCATGGCGTAGTGAATACCCCCTAGGTCGCGGCCGGGCAAATCGAGCGGGCGCGGAGCCGAAGCGCCGGCGGCCAGCACCACCGCATCGAAGCTGGCGCGCAGCTCGTCGGCCGAGAGGTCGCGGCCAATTTCGACGTTGCAGCGGAACGTCACGCCCGCGTCTTCGAGCAGCTTGGTGCGGCGCTCAATCACCCATTTCTCCAGCTTGAAATCGGGTACGCCGTAGCGCAGCAGCCCGCCAGGGTGCGAGTCGCGCTCGAATACCGTTACGGTGTGGCCGGCTTCGGTGAGCTGCGCCGCCACGGCCAGGCCCGCCGGGCCTGAGCCCACCACGGCCACCTGCTTGCCGGTTTTGAGCACCGGCGCGGTCGGCTGCACGAAGCCCTGCTCGAAGGCGATTTCGATGATGTGCTTCTCAATTTCCTCAATGGCCACCGGCGCGCTGTGGATGCTCAGCACGCAGGCCGACTCGCAGGGCGCCGGGCAAATGCGGCCCGTAAACTCGGGGAAGTTGTTGGTGGCCGAGAGGATGTCGTAGGCCGACCGCCAGTCCTGTTGGTACACCGCCTCGTTGAACTCGGGGATGATGTTGCCCAGGGGGCAGCCCGAGTGGCAAAACGGGATGCCGCAGTTCATGCAGCGCGCCGCCTGCTGGTGCAGCTCGCCCTCGGGGTAGAGGCCGATAAACTCCTGGTAGTGGGCCACGCGCTCGGTGGGGGCCGCCTTGGGCGGCGCAGTGCGCGGGTATTCTTTGAAGCCGGTGATGTTACCCATTATCGTTGGTCGCTAACGTGTTACTTATAAGCTGTAGACTACCCTAGGCGGCCTTTACCTTGCCCACCAGCACCCGCTTGTATTCCAGCGGGAACACCTTCACGAAGCGGGCGGCTTCTTCCTCCCAGCTGCCCAGCAGGAAGTTGGCCAGGTGGCTGCCGGTGAGGTCGTAGTGCTGCTGCAGAAGCGCCAGAATCTCAGTTTCGTCTTCTTCCGTGAGGCCTTCCAGCGACACCATATCGGGGTTGCAGTTGGCGGGGAAGGCGCCTTCGGGGTCGTATATCCAGGCTAGGCCGCCGCTCATGCCGGCGGCGAAGTTGCGGCCCGTGCCACCCAGTACCAGCACCCGGCCGCCGGTCATGTACTCGCAGCCGTGGTCGCCCACGCCCTCGACTACTGCCGTGGCGCCCGAGTTGCGCACGGCAAAGCGCTCGCCCGCCTTGCCGCGCACGTAGAGCTCGCCCGAGGTGGCGCCGTACAGCGCCACGTTGCCGATGAGGATGTTGTTTTCGGGCACGAAGGTGGCGCTGGCGGGCGGGAAAATGGCCAACCGCGCCCCGCTTAGGCCCTTACCTACGTAGTCGTTGGCTTCGCCTTCGAGCTTGAAGGTGAGGCCTTTGGTAGAGAAGGCGCCGAAGCTCTGGCCGGCCGAGCCGGTGAACTTATAGCGCAGCGTATCGGCGGGCAGACCGGCGGCGTGGTAGCGCTTGGTTACCTCGTTCGAGAGCAGCGTGCCGATGGTGCGGTCGGTGTTGCGCACCGCAAACTCGGCCTCTACGGCCTCCTGGCGCTCCAGGGCCGGGGCGGCGCGCTCAAACAACTGCCAGTCGAGCACCTCGGCAATGCCGTGGTCCTGCTCCTCGCTCTTATATAAGGTGCCGCCCGACAGGTTGGGCGCCGGCGAAAGCACGCCATCCAGGTTGAGGAGCTTGGCTTTCCAGTGGCCGGCTTCGGGGTTCACTTTCAGGAACTCGCTGCGGCCCACCATCTCGTTAAGGGTGCGGAAGCCCAGCTCAGCCATGATTTCGCGCAGCTCCTCGGCCAGGAAGCGGAAGAGGTTGACGATGTGCTCGGGCTTGCCGCTGAACAGCTTGCGCAGCTCGGGGTCTTGGGTGGCCACGCCCACCGGGCAGGTATTGAGGTGGCACTTGCGCATCATGATGCAGCCGCCCGCAATCAGCGCCGCCGTAGCCACACCAAATTCCTCAGCCCCTAGGAGGGCGGCCACGGCCAGGTCGCGGCCGGTTTTCATCTGCCCGTCGGCTTGCAGCACCACGCGGCTGCGGAGCTGGCTGCGCAGCAGGGTTTGGTGCGCTTCGGCCAGGCCCAGCTCCCAGGGCAGGCCGGCGTGGCGGATGCTGCTGAGCGGCGAAGCGCCCGTGCCGCCGTCGTAGCCCGAAATGAGAATCACGTCGGCGTGCGCTTTGGCTACGCCGGCCGCGATGGTGCCCACGCCGGCCTTGCTCACCAGCTTCACGTTGATGCGGGCGGCGCGGTTGGCGTTTTTGAGGTCGAAAATCAGCTGCGCCAAGTCCTCAATCGAGTAGATGTCGTGGTGCGGCGGCGGCGAAATGAGGCCCACACCGGGCGTGGCGTGGCGCACCTTAGCAATCCACTCATCTACTTTGTGGCCAGGGAGTTGGCCGCCCTCGCCGGGCTTGGCGCCCTGAGCCATCTTTATTTGCAGTTCGTCGGCGTTGGTGAGGTAGTGGGCCGTGACGCCGAAGCGAGCCGAAGCAATCTGCTTGATGGCCGAGCGCATCGAGTCGCCGTTTTCCATTACCTCGTAGCGCAGCGGGTCCTCGCCGCCCTCGCCGGTGTTGCTCTTGCCGCCGATGCGGTTCATGGCGATGGCCAGCGTGCTGTGCGCCTCGTGCGAGATGCTGCCAAACGACATGGCGCCCGTCGCAAAACGCTTCATAATGGCCTCGGCCGGCTCCACCTCTTCCAGCGCAATGCTGGGGCGGTGCTTGGCAAAGCCCAACAGCCCCCGAATGGTAAAAAGCTGGTTGGGGTGCTCGTTGAGCAGCTTAGCGTACTTCTTGTAGGTCTGGTAGTTGGCCGTGCGGGTGGCCAGCTGCAACAGGTGCACGCTCTCGGGGTCGAACATGTGGGCCTCGCCCTGGCGGCGCCACTGGTACACGCCGCCCGCCGGCAGCAGGCTGGGCCCTAGGGTCGTTTCCTGGCGGTAGCCCTGCTGGTGCTTGTGCAGCGTTTCTTGGGCAATCTCGTCCAGCCCTAGGCCCTCAATGCGCGTCACGGCGCCGGTGAAGTAGCGGTCTACCAGGGCCTGGTTCAGGCCCAAAATCTCGAACACCTGCGCGCCGTGGTAGCTCTGCAGGGTCGAGATGCCCATCTTCGAGAAGATTTTCAGCAGCCCATCGCACACGGCCTTGATGTAATTGGTGGCCAGCTTTTCGGCGGGCACATTGGTGGCCAGCTGCCCAGCTGCGTGGCGCGTCTGGATGGTGGCCAGGGCCAGGTAGGGGTTCACGGCCGTGGCCCCGAACGAGAGCAGGCAGGCGAAGTGATGCACTTCCCACACGTCGCCGGCCTCCACTACCAAACCCACCGAGCCGCGCATCCCGCGCTTAATGAGGTGGTGGTGCACCGCCGACACGGCCAGCAGCGACGGCACCGGCGCGTGCTCCGAGTCCATGGCGCGGTCCGAGAGTATCAGCACCTCAAAGCCGTCCTGCACCGCGTCTTCGGCGTAGCGGCACAGGCGCTCCACGCCCCGCTCTAGGGCGCCGGGCTTGCCGTCGGCCTTAAAATAGGTTTGCAGCGTCTTGGCCTGGAACGAGCCCGTGTCGATGCTGCGCAGTTTCTCCAATTCTAGGTTGCCCAGGATGGGCTGCTTGGCCGCCACGCAGTGGCAGTGCCTAGGGTCCTCGTCCAGGATGTTGCCGTTGTTGCCGATGAAGGTGGCCAGGCTCATCACCAGCCGCTCGCGGATGGGGTCGATGGGCGGGTTGGTGACCTGGGCGAAGAACTGCTTGAAGTAGCTGCTCAGGTGCTGGGGCTGGTCGGAAAGCACGGCCAACGGCACGTCCACGCCCATCGAGCCGATGGGCTCCTTGCCCTCCATCGCCATCGGGCCCAGGATGGTTTCCACGTCCTCCCGAGTGTAGCCGAACGCCTGCTGGTACTTGAGCACCGCCTCGGCCCCCAGGTCGGTGAAGGTCACGCGCGGGGCGGGCAGGTCCTCCATCCGAATCTGGTAGTTGTCCAACCAGGTACCATAGGGCTGCTGGCCAGCGGCTTGCGCCTTTATCTCGCGGTCGGTGAGGATGCGCCCAGCGGCCATGTCCACCACGAACATCTTGCCCGGCTGCAAGCGGCCTTTCTTAGTGATAATGGCCGGGTCGAGGGGCAGCACCCCGGCCTCGGAAGCCACCAGTACGCGCCCGTCGTTGGTCACGGCGTAGCGCAGCGGGCGCAGGCCGTTGCGGTCGAGCATGGCGCCCACCAGCGTGCCATCGGTGAAGTTGAGGGCCGCCGGGCCGTCCCAGGGCGCCATAAACGTGGCGTGGAACTCGTAGAACGCCTTTTTGAGCGGGTCCATCTGCTCGTTGCCGTCCCAGGCCTCGGGCACCAGCATCATCAGCACGTGGGGCAGCGAGCGGCCGCAGTGCAGCAGCAGTTCCACGATGTTGTCGAGGCAGGCCGAGTCCGACTGCCAGGGGTCAATGACGGGTAGCAGCATCTCCATTTCCTCGGCCGAGAAGTAAGGCGAGGTGTAGGTGGGCAGGCCGGCAAAAAACCAGTTTAGGTTGCCCCGCAGCGTGTTAATCTCGCCGTTGTGGGCCAGGTAGCGGAAGGGCTGGGCCAGCTTCCACGAAGGCATGGTGTTGGTGGAAAAGCGCGAGTGCACCAGCCCGAAGGCCGAGGTCACGCGCTCGTCGCTGATGTCGGGGAAGTACATGCCCACCTGGTAGGTGGTCAGCTGGCCCTTGTACACGATGGTGCGGCACGAGAGCGAGGCGAAGTAAAACGCGTCGAGCGCGGCCGGCAGCTGCTCGTTCAAGAGCTTGATAACCAGCCGACGCAGTACAAACAGCTTGCGCTCGAAGTCGGCCTCGGTTACCACCCCTAGGGGCCGCCCCAGGAATAATTGCTCGATGGCCGGCTCGGCCGACAGGGCCGTGACGCCGATGCCCGCCGTGCGCACCGGCACTGGCCGGTAGCCCAGCACCGGCAGCCCCAGGCGCTGCGCCGCTTCGGCGATGATGCTCTTGCTGGCGTCGCGCAGCTTCTCCTTCTTGGGGAAGAATACCATGCCCACGCCGTAGCCGCCCGGCTCGGGCAGCCGGATGCCGTGGGCCACGCACTCCTCCAGCAAAAACCAGTGCGGCAGCTGAATGAGCACGCCTGCGCCGTCGCCCGAGTCGGAGTCGCAGCCGCAGGCGCCGCGGTGCTCCATATTGGCGAGCATCGTGAGGGCGTCGGCCACCATCTGGTGGCTCTTGCGCCCGTCGATGGAGGTAATAAAACCCGTCCCGCAGGCATCGTGCTCGAACTCGGGGCGGTACAGCGTGGGCGTATTCATTTACTAGTCAGTAGGTAGCGTGTAACAAAGAGCCGCTCCGCTCCCAGGGCCTTCCGTGCAGTTGCAGGGGGCTAGGGAAGGGGCCGGACACGAGGGCGCGGCGCTGGCCCCAAGCGGCTTTCGAAAAAGCAGCGAGGCTAGTGCCGAAAGTCGGCATCCGTGAAATGGGCGGGGAGGGGGAGAGGAGGGCAGGAGCTAAACTACAACCAACACTGAAAAAAATCAATGTTTGCCGCAGTTTTGCCATAGTACTGAGTTGCAAGATATACCGGCCGGCGGCTAATCCGCAACTACCCGCTAGCGGCGGTCCTCGCGCACGGCGGCGTAGGCCTGGGCCTTAGCCGCGTGCAGGTGGTCGATAATGCTTTCTAAGTTAAATCCATCGGAAGCTCGGGCGAATACAAAAGGACCGTCGCCGCGCATCCGGTGCGAGTCGCGCTCCATTACCCCTAGGTCAGCCTTTACCAGCGGCGCCAGGTCTATCTTATTAATAACCAGCAAGTCGGCCTGCGTGATGCCCGGCCCGCCCTTGCGCGGAATCTTGTCGCCGCCCGACACGTCGATGACGTAAATCGAGTAATCGACCAGCTCACGACTAAAGTGCGCCGCCAAGTTGTCGCCGCCGCTTTCCACGAATAAGAAATCTAGCTCGTTGTCAAAGCGTTGCATGAGCGTTTCGAGCGCGTCCATGTTCAGCGAAATATCCTCGCGAATGGCGGCGTGCGGGCAGCCTCCGGTTTCCACCCCAATTATCCGGTCTTCGCTCAGCGCACTCTCGCGCACCAGAAACTCGGCGTCCTCGCGGGTGAAGATGTCGTTGGTAACGACCCCTAGGCGGTAGTCGGCGCGCAGTTGCTCGCACAGTGCCTTCAGCAGGGCCGTCTTGCCAGTGCCCACCGGCCCGCCCACGCCCACCGTAAACGCGCGCTTCCGAAAATTCCGGTACGGCGGCAGCCGCCGCGTTTCGCGCTCCAAGAAGCTGCCGGGCGACTCGAGCGACTCGTGGCTGTGGCCGTGCAGGAGAAGGGCGAGCTTATCGACGAAGGCCATAGTAGTTGTTAGGTATTAGTTGTCAGTTGCTAGTGACAAGCAGTTGTTGTCTCACTATTGCTGGGTTGCGCTAACAACCGACAACTAGCGACTAACAACTAGCACTGAAACAAGCGCGAATAAATAGCATCGTGCAGCATTTGCGCTACATCGAGCAGCGCGGTGCAGCGGGTGGCCTCGGTGTAGGGGCGGCTGGCGGCGACGGTCAGCAACTCCTCGAAGATGCCTTAGAAGTCGTGTTGCAGGCGGTGGCCAGCCATGGAGCCCAGCAGCCCCAGCCGGATGGCGGCGCTAAGCTGGTCGCGCAGGGCCAGGTGGAGGTAGGCGGTTTGCAAGTCGGCGGTGGTGAAGCCCACACGGGCCAGCGTGAGGCCGAATAGCGGCACAAAATGCGCGGGCAGCGCCTGCCGGGCCAGGTCGGACCCTAGGGCCTCTAGGTTGGCCGCGGGGTAAAAGGTAGCTAGCAGTTTCAGCCAGCTTTTGCCCTGCGTGAGGCTGGCGCGGTGCAGGGCGGGCACCAGCAACTGCGCATCGTATTCGAGCAGCAGCAGGGCCGGGTCGGCCCCGGCGGCGGCCGACGTGAGGAAGGGCAGCTCGAAGCTAACGGCCTGCTGCAAAAAGGAATAGAGGTAGACCCGGAACTCGGATTCAGTGGCGAGCAGGCCGAAGGTGAAGCTGCTTTCCAGCCCGTAGGAGTAGGCGAAGGAGCCGGTAGGCAGGGCCGAATCGGCGAGGTGCAGCAGGCGGGCGAGCTGGGACATGCAACCGTGAAGCTACTCGGGGGCCGGGTTTGTAGCCAACTTCGCGGCTAGCCGCTGCCCCGGGCTTTGCGGTAACGGCTGGTTTGACCGCGGGCGCAGGCGGCTCCGCGATACTTTTTCCTCGATATGAAACGCTGGTATTCCAACCTCACCGTGCAGGTGCTCACGGCCATCGCCCTAGGGGTACTAGTCGGGGCGCTGTTTCCTAAATTCGGCGCGGGTCTCAAGCCGGTGGCCGATACCTTTATCAACCTGATAAAGATGCTCATTGCGCCCATTATCTTCCTGACGGTGGTGCTGGGTATTGCGGGCATGGGCAGCCTCAAGAAGGTAGGCCGCGTGGGCGGCAAAGCGCTGCTTTACTTCGAAATCGTGACCACGCTGGCCCTGGCCATCGGCATTGGGGTGGCCAACCTAACGCAGCCGGGCGCGGGCGTGCAAGCCACGGCGCAGGCCGTACTGCGCGACAGCCAGAAAACCGAGGAAGCCGCCAAGTTTAGCCAGCAAGCCGGGCAAATGGACTGGGTAAAATTCTTCACCCACATCGTGCCCGATAACGTGGTAGGCGCCTTCGCCGAGGGCGACATCCTGCAGGTGCTGCTGTTTGCGGTGCTGTTTGGGCTGGCCCTCAACCGCCTGGGCGAGCCGATGGCGCCGCTGCTACGCACCTTCGAGCGCCTGTCGCAGGTCATGTTTGGCGTGCTGGCGCTGGTGATGAAGCTGGCGCCCCTCGGGGCCTTCGGGGGCATGGCCTTCACCATCGGCAAGTACGGCATCGCTACGCTGCTGCCCCTGGGCAAGCTCATGCTGGTGGTGTACGCCACCATGTTCCTGTTCATTTTCGGGGTGCTCAACCTCATCCTGCGCTACTACAAGCTGCGCCTCTGGGCCTACCTGCGCTTCATCAAAGAGGAGATTCTGCTGGTGCTGGGTACCTCGTCGTCGGAGTCGGCGTTGCCGCGCATGATTGACAAGCTCGAGCGCCTGGGCTGCTCGCGCTCGGTAGCGGGGCTGGTCATTCCTACGGGCTACTCCTTCAACCTCGACGGCACCAGCATCTACCTGTCCATTGCGGTTATCTTTCTGGCCCAGGCCTTTAACATTCCGCTGAGCTTCACGCAGCAGCTCACGCTCATCGGCATTCTCGTCGTCACGAGCAAGGGGGCGGCGGGTGTTACGGGTTCGGGCTTCATTGTGCTGGCTTCCACGCTGGCAGCCACTAACACCATCCCGGTCGAGAGTGTGGCGCTGCTGCTGGGCGTAGACCGCTTTATGAGCGAGGCCCGCGCCATCACCAACGTCATCGGCAACGGCGTGGCCACGTTGGTTATCGCCCGCAGCGAAGGCGAATTTGATGAGGCGCGCTACCAGGCGGCCATCGGCGGCCACGACGCGCCGACGCGGCCCTAGGGCTAGCTGCACCGGAAAAGCCCACTAAGCACGGCCTTAACGGTTTGGGAGCGGCGGGCGTAAGCAGAAGCACACCACGAGCTTCCTTTTCCACATGGCCGCCTCCACCACCGACCCTACCCACACGTCTGGTATCACCGAATCAAGCTGGTTTTCAACGGCGCCCGCGCCGCCCACCTTCGCCCCGCTCACCGAAAATATCACTGCCGATGTAGTGGTAGTGGGCGCCGGCATTGCGGGCCTCACCACCGCCTACTTGCTGGGCAAGGCCGGCAAAAAAGTAGTGGTGTTGGAAGACGGCGAAATATCTAGCGGCGAAAGCGGCCGCACCACGGCGCATCTCTCCAACGCCTTCGATGACCGCTACACGACCATAGCCCAGCTATTCGGGGAAGACGGCGCGCGGCTGGTTGCCGAAAGCCACTCGGCAGCCATCGACCAGATTGAGCAGATTGCGAAAGACGAGCAAATTGCCTGCGATTTCATCCGCCTCGATGGCTACCTGTTTCTGCCTAAAAACGGTACCCACCAAGAGCTGCAAGACGAGCTGGAGGCTGCCCACCGCGCCGGCCTCACGGGCGTAGAGTGGCTGCCCAATTCGGGTACGGCCGGCTTCGAAACCGGCGAGTGCCTGCGGTTCCCGAGCCAAGGGCAATTTCACATCTTGAAGTACCTCAATGGCTTAGTAAAGGCCATCACGGCGCAGGGTGGGCGAATTTTTACCAACACGCACGTCACGGAAGTGAGCGGCGGCGAGCAAGCCAGCGCGACGACCACCGAAGGCCACACCGTGCAGGCGCAAGCCGTAGTGGTGGCCACCAACTCGCCCTTCAACGACCGCGTGGTGATGCACACCAAGCAAGGTGCTTACCGCACCTACGTGGTGGCGGCGCGGGTGCCCAAGGGCTCGGTAGCCACGGCGCTCTACTGGGATACGGCCGACCCCTACCACTACATCCGCCTGCAAACCGTGGACGATGCCGACTACGACCTGCTCATCGTGGGCGGCGAAGACCACAAGGTGGGCCACGACGACCCCGAGGCTCGGCTGGCTTGCCTCGAAGACTGGACGCGCACGCGCTTCCCGCAGCTCACGGATATCGAGTACCGCTGGTCGGGCCAGGTGCTGGAGCCCAACGACGGGCTAGGCTACATCGGCCGCAATCCGCTGGATGCTGAAAACGTGTACATCATCACCGGCGACTCGGGGCAGGGCATGACCCACGGCACCCTAGGGGCAATGCTGCTGCGCGACCTCATCCTGGGCCAGCCCAACCCCTGGGCCGACCTCTACGACCCTGGCCGCGTGACGCTGAAGCCCGAAGCGCTCAAGGAGTTCGCCCGCGAAAATGCCCTGGTAGCCGCCGACTACACCGACCTGCTAACCGGCGGCGACGTTTCGTCGGCCGACGACATCAAGCCCGGCTCGGGCGCGGTGCTGCGCCACGGCCTGCTCACCAAAATAGCCACCTATCGCGACCCCCAGGGCCAGCTGCACGAGTGCTCGGCCATTTGCCCGCACCTGGGCTGCGTAGTGCACTGGAACGACTTGGAAACCAGCTGGGACTGCCCCTGCCACGGCTCGCGCTTCGATGCCTACGGCCACCTGCTGGCCGGTCCCGCTAACTCCGATTTGGCGCCGAAGTAGCCGATATAATTGAACAAAAAAGGCCGTCATGCTGAGCTTGGCGAATCATCTCTATTATGCGGTCAGAATAGCCCTAGGGGTCATTCGGTAGAGATGCTTCGCCAAGCTCAGCATGACGGCCTTTTTACTGTTTATCATTCGCTAAAACAAATTATACAGCTGCGCCAGCGGCAGTGTCTGCGCCGGCTTGCACGTGAGGTGCACGCCATCGACCATCACGCGGTACGTCTCGGGGTCGACCGAAATATTGGGCAAGTAGTCGTTTAGCGCCATATCCTTCTTAGCCACCGTGCGGCAGCCTTTCACCGCTAGTACGCGCTTGCTCAGGCCGTATTCGGAAGACACCCTATCTACCGAAGCGCTCGATACGAAGGCTACCGAGCACGGCCCCGTAGCCTTGCCATACGCCCCAAACATGGGCCGCGAAAACGACGGCTGCGGCGTCGGAATGGAGGCGTTCGGGTCGCCCATTTGGGCCTGCACGATAACGCCGCCTTTAAGTATCATCTCGGGCCGCGAGCCGAATAGGGCGGGTTTCCAGAGCACCAAATCGGCCAGCTTGCCGATTTCGACCGAGCCGATTTCGGCGGCCATGCCGTGGGCGCGGGCGGGGTTGATGGTGTACTTGGCCACGTAGCGGCGGGCGCGGAAATTGTCGTTGGGGCGCTGGGCGTGGGCGTCTTCGGGCAGGGGGCCGCGCTGCTGGCGCATCTTGTGGGCCGTTTGCCAGGTGCGGGTGATGACCTCGCCCACCCGGCCCATGGCCTGCGAGTCGGAGCTGATGATGCTCAGCGCCCCTAGGTCGTGCAGAATATCTTCGGCGGCGATGGTTTCGGGGCGGATGCGGCTCTCGGCAAAAGCCACGTCCTCGGGGATGTTCTTGTCGAGGTGGTGGCACACGAGCAGCATGTCGAGGTGCTCGTCGATGGTATTCACCGTAAACGGCCGCGTGGGGTTGGTGCTCGACGGAATGACGTTGGGCTCGCCGCAAATCTTGATGATGTCGGGCGCGTGCCCGCCGCCCGCGCCCTCCGTGTGGTACGAGTGGATGGTGCGCCCCTTGAAGGCCGCC
>Ga0160427_10000118_pt1 | contig 57905 bp, 55 predicted proteins | sample SolpanmetagenomL_FD_108194 | JGI IMG/M metagenome (GOLD analysis project Ga0160427, IMG submission 108194) | Solar panel surface microbial communities from Lawrence Berkeley National Laboratory, California, USA - L | ecosystem: Engineered > Built environment > Solar panel > Unclassified ...
CATTTGATAGTTTTATGAAAAAGCCAGCTTCAAAATTTGGTCTTGCAGCGCTGGTATCTCAGCCGGCTACTGTGTCCCCGACTCGTTCGGTAGACGACCTACTGTTCGCTCCGACAGGCGATGTTGCTCCGCCTACTCCGGCGGCAACGTCGCCCGCCGCACCGTTGCCTACCAAAACCCGCTTTACCAATACTCTCCCAACTTCAACCTACGTGCAGTTGCATCGACTGTCTTTTTGGGACCGTCGCGATATGAGTGCGATTATCGAAGCGGCTCTGCAGGACTATTTTGCCAATCACCCAGACGCAAATAAGCCGCTACCAGAGCAGGAAAGGGTAAAACGCAAGCTTTCAACCGGGTAATTCTAAAAAGGATAGGGGAAAATACAATAAATGTATGTACATGATTCCGTCCCCTTGGTGTGCGAAGCCAACGCTAGCGACCGTCCGAGGCAGTATTTCCTCTTCTTAATCTGAATGGGAGACCAAAACCTAAAAAAAGGAGGCTCATTCCTTTTATTTTTTTAAGTATTATTTAGTATTACTGCTTCATAAATTGTTGATTATCAGGTATTTATTGGCCTGAGACCCGACTAAAGTACAGTGAGACCCGACTAAAGTACCGCGTGGGTGGCCTGAGACCCGACTAAAGTACAGCCGAGACCCGACTAAAGTACCTGAGACCCGACTAAAGTACCTGGGTACCTGGCTTCATTTGATTAGTATCTTGCACAGTATTTGAATAGTATTGTAATGGCTTCAACTAGCTATAAAGGAGTTTGTTACGACAAATTGAAAGGCCGCTGGAAAGCGCGTGCGACTGTGAATGGCAAACGGGTCTCAGTTGGCTATTACGACACGTCGGAAGCTGCTTATGAGGCTGTTTTGAAGGCATCTGGTCAGCCCATCCCAATATTTCCTGAAGCTACTCTTGTGGATGAGCCTCCGCAAGTTGTAATGGTTAGCGCTGAGCAGTTGCCAATGCCCGCTAATTATCAAGAGTTGGTCGAGCGTGCGCAGCGCACTACAACGGTAGCACAACATAACCTCTTGATAGGTACACCTACCACAAATACGTTATTGGAGGCTCGTATTTTTTGCCTGATGCTGCGTTGCATTCGCAAAGGCGATACTGAAGCCCCAACAGCGGTGATTCCTATTGGTGAGCTATTTCCTTCAGGTGTGCTTGGTGGTCACCAACATCAACTGTTGGAGGCGGCAATGCTTCGAATGATGAGGGCCACAATTCGCATACCAGAATTGAATGAGGAGGATGTGCACTTGGTTTCACTATGCGACTCCATGCGTTATGATAGTACTACTCGGATATTAGTAGCTACGTTTGGTAAGGCGGTCGTCCCATATCTTATAAATTTAGTAGGCAACTTTGCAGTGGCTGATGTGAATGAATTAATGGCTATTAAGAGTCATCATGCACATCGACTATACTGGCTGATGCGTTCCTGTCAGTTCAAAAGTCCGCATACGATGAGTATCGAGCGTTTAAAGGAGGTGACCGATACTACTGATAGTTACAAGGAGTATTCGGATTTTCGCAGTAAGGTTCTGGACCGTTCAGTAGCAGAGTTGAATGAATTAAGTTTTGATATTACCTATACCGAGCGTCGGCAACGTGGTCGAGCAGTAACTAACATCACATTCAATATTGGTAGCAAGCCTGCAAGTGATAAACAGTTGGCGTTGCCGTTAGAAGAAACTACATCGGTTCAGGAGGTAAAAATCGTTACTCCGCTGCAAGAAAAAGTAGCTACTCGTCTTGGTAAACTTAAACTTACAGAAGCCCAGATAGGCAAAGTCCTTAAAGTATTGGATACTGAGGCCGAGTTAACTAAACTTCTGAAAGAGACCTATCCAGTGTTACGTGACTTTGAGACAAAAGCAAAACCAGGTGAGAATGTAGCAGCGGCAACGATGGCATTGTTGAAGAGTATATTTCCGGCTATATGGACATCTAAATAACTGATAACCGGCACGGTATAAAATGGTATTCTGTGGGTTTCATACAACCTTATACTATTATAAACTAATTGATTACAGTTGGTAATCAGCTTCGATAAACCAGTAGGCAATTCAGATTTACTACTTTTGACTACTGTTCCAACCGCTGGATTTCCTCCTTTTACCCATGACCTCAGCCAGCCAAATCGCCTACCAAGCGCTGCGGGATTACCTGAACTCGTTGCTCAGCCCCACCCATCCCGACCAGCCGCTGGCCGAGGTGCCGGCGGCCCTGCGGACGAGCCTGGAAGCCTTCCTGCGCGGCAAAACCGAGTACCAGGACGAGGCCGGCCGGCGCATGATTTACGCCTACGACCTAGCGGCCTGGGCCAGCGACTTGATTCACGGCGCGGGCCTGGCCGCTCCGCTGCCCCTGGCCACGTTGAACGTGGCGGAGCTGCAAGCAGCCACCCTGCGGCAGGCGGCATGACGTGGGCGGAGATTGAGCAGCTGACCCAACAGGTGCAGCAACTGCCGCCAGGTCAGCAGCAAACCAGCCAGCAGCTGAGCCAAGTCATGGTGTCGGCCCATTCCACCATGATAGAGGGCTCCCGCGTGACGGTGCTCGAAGCGATAGATTTTCTGCTGGGCGAAGCCCCAGCCCTGGGGCCGGGCAAGCCGTTGGAAGGCTACGACATGCTCGGCGACCACGCCCGCGCCCTCGACCTGGTACTGGCGCGGGCCGCTGCCCGGCAACTGCCTGGCCCGGCCTTGCTGCGCGAGTTAGCGGCGGCCGTCATGCGCAGTACCGGCCGGGTTACCCATACAGCTTTAGGGACCGTGGACCCCACGCAGGGCGACCTGCGCCGCACCAACGTGTTCATTACCGGAGCCAGCTCGTTTCCCAATGCGCAAAAAGTGCCGGCGCTAGTAGCGGCCCTCACCGCGGAACTGCGCGAGCGCATGCCAGTGGCAGCCACGCTACGCGAGCAACTAGAACTGGCCTTCGAGGCGCACCAGCGATTGGTAAGCATTCACCCCTTCAACGATGGCAACGGCCGCACCTCTCGCCTGCTCATGAATTACGTGCAGCGCTACTACGGCCAACCGCTCACCATCGTGTTTCGCGAAGACCGCCAGGCGTATTTTGAAGCCCTGGAACTGAGCCGGGTAGCGGAAGACCTGACGCTATTTAGCGCGTTTATGCGGGGCCAGCACGGCAAATCGCTGACTTATCAGCTCTCCGCAGCTACCCTGCGTCGCTAACGTTACCTGCTTGCGGCTCGCGGGTCAAGAGATGCCTCCGGTGGAAAAACTGAGTGGGGTTCTTCTGGCAAGTCACGGCAAACCCACCTATTGGCGAGTTAAAATTCCATCCAAAAAACGGTGTCTAAAAAGCCCCTGCGAAAACCACGTTTCCAGCCCGCCAGAGCGTCCTAATTAGGTCTCCAAAAAACGGTTATTAAACAAATAGGAGCAAACCGCTGATTCGGTATTTGAACAGCTTAAAGGTTAGTGATCAGGCATAAGTGTGTCGTAAGAGTGGAGAGGAACGATCGCCTTACAAGCGCCCTAAAGCTAGCACAAGGAGTCGGCGTTTTACCTGGCCTTTTTCCGCCAAGCGCGGGGGCCTATAGGCCGTCGGCCGGCGTGAGAGGCCGGGCATAGTTGGTTGTAAAGGCCGTGTGGATGAGTTGGCCCGCTCCGTGGGTGCTAGTCGAGTCGCCGGGCACGTAGTTATCGTAAGTGTTGGGCGTCCAGGTGGGCGGCCCCAGGGCTAGGACGCCCATCACGTCGAAGGCCCCCGCCCCCAGCCCGATGCCGTGGGTGCGCAGGTAGTTCACCAGGTCCACGGCCGGCTGGTAGCTAGGCAGCTTGTCCAGGCCCAGGTGGCTGCCCACCCCGGCCGACCACTCCGAGCAGTACACGGGCTGGGTCTGGCTGAGCTGCCCGAACTGGGCATCCCAGTGGCTTTCGTCGGCGCTGCCGTGCAGGTAGGGGTGCACTGCGTACACCACCCGGCCCAGCGGGTCGTGGAGCAGGGGCACGCCCTGCAGGGTGGTGGCCAGCTCCAGACCGTCGGCCAGCAGCACGTTCTGGCAGCCCGCCGCCCGCAGGCGCGTCACCAGCGTTTGCATCCCCACGGCCGCCGTGGGGCCGGTGCCCGTATCGCCCTGGGCCCAGCGCTGCCAACCGGTGGCTGTGGCCGGGATGCGCGGCTCGTTATACAGCTCAAACAGGACGCCTCGGTCGGTGCCAAACTGCGCGCCCAGCCGGTCCCAGTCGCGTACGCTGGCCGCCGTGAGCAGGGGTTGGGGACTCGGGTCACCGCTCTGGGTTTCATCTTGCAGCGAGAGGTCGACCACGAAGCCCTGCTGCCGGGCCAGACGAACGGCGGCCAGCACGTCCTGCTCGTACTGCGCGTCGTAGAGGCTGGCTTGCGGGTCGAGCGCGGGCTGGCTGACCTGGAAGCGCAGCACGTCAGCCCCGAAGCTGCGGGCCGCGCTCAGCTCCGCGAGGCCAAAATTCTGGCGCGCGCGGTAGGTAAGCGGCAAGCTTTGCTGCAGGAAGGCCGGCGTAGCCACGAAGCCCCGGATGACCACCCCTTTGGGCAGCCAGGGGGCCCCGTTGAGGGTCAGGTGAGTGCCCGCTACGCCGACCTGCTGCTGCGTAGCCGGGGGCGGGGGAGGCGGGGCGGGCGCGCTGCTTTTGCTACACGCCGCCAAGGTCCCGGCCAGCAGGGCAGCGCCAAGCAGCCGGCGAGGAAAGAAGGGCATCATGGTATACCGAGAAGAAAGGCAGGAGCCCGCCATTATGTGTCTGATGGACTGGTTACTTATTGGCAGGCTCTTAGCGGGCATAGAGCTAGCGCACCTGCCCGTCGTGCTTCTGGCGGTAGATAGCGCGGCTATTGCGGTTCTCGGTCTGGCGCAGGTCGTGGCGCTCCTGGGAGGTCACGACCCCGTCGCTGCGGTCGGCCCGGCGCTGGGCGGTCAGGCCCGCTTCGCGGCCCCGCATGCGGGCGGCCTCCCGGGGGGTGAGCTGACCCGAGGCTACGCCCTGGTTGAGGCGCGCGCGCTGGTGATGCTCGCGGTAGTTCACCACGGGGGTACGGGTTTGGGCCTGGGCGGTGGTCAGGCTGGCTACGGCAAGCAGGGTAGCAGCGAAGGAAAACAGACGGCTGGTCATCGAAGAGGGAGGGGGAAAGGGAGAAGGAAAAGACCTTGGCGAGCCGCGCCCGCCGCAGCTTCGACGCCGATGGCCCCGGCTGGTTTAATACCGCATCAGAAAAGAAGCACGTCCTACCAGTCAGGCTTCCCCTGCAGGAGCGCAGTAAACCGTGTGAAGTAATCAGCGTAAGTAGCACCGATAGCGCTGCCGCCAACAGGTGCCCATGACACCGAGGCAGCGATTGCCCATCCGTTTTGCTGCACGCCAGCAGTTGCCAGAAATTAGCCGCCGCCCCAACAGCAGGCGCTACACTAGCCCTACGTGCGCTCTTAGCTTGGACTTTCTCTTTGCGCCTGCGCGGTAAATAGTCCTTCGCTCATCAGCCTTTGTCGGGCAAAGCCCCGTTTGACCTAGACATTCCTGCCGCCTGGCAACCGCTGGCTAATCTCACGTAGCGCCGGGCCGGAGACTTTTCCCTATCTGTTTAACAACACCCAAGAGTAGAATCACTATCAACGTCTCTGTGACAACTCTACATAGGCAGCTTCGTCTTGCTTGTCACATTTTCTAAACGAACGTGGCTGTTACAGAACTCCGTATAGGGCCTTGCACGCTGTCATGGGTTGTTAAAACAGACCAGAAAACAGGTGATAACGCCACTTTCCGGGCGTTTCTGTGCTGAACGTCCGCCTTGTTAAGCGGGCGGGCTAGTTCTGCAACAGCCACGAACGTTTAGAAAATGTGACAAGCTGTGGCGGGGCAGCTTTGCATCTCATCAGTAAGTATATGGCCTGCTTCCGCGTCAGCACCACCTACCAAAGCAATTATTTATTCAGAAAGAAGCTACACTGAATCTGCATAAAGTACTTATTTTCTGTTTATTACACAAATAGAAGCCTAGGGTAAGTAAGTCAAGACAACTTAACAGGTGTTAAATAAATTAACATCTGTTAATTTTGTGCGTATATTTGTATCGAATTTTAACCCAATACCCCATGAGTTAAGTTATATTTTTGTATATATTTATTATGCGTGTTATATCTGAACTACCGTTGCGAAACTATGCTATTGCTCACCGCGATGTCGCGGACGAAATTCATTATCTGACTCAGGAGTTGAAGAAAGCAACTTGGCGTCAACCACTGGACGTACAAAACAGTGGTTTAGCCGTTCGCTTCATCAGTAATGAGCGATGGGTATTCAACCTACTTCACAACCGTTACCGTCTAATCGTACAGATTGTCTTTTCACCAGAGCCCTATCAAAGTCAAGCATTTATACGCTTCATTGGTAGCCACGCTGACTACGACCGCATTCCCGATAAATCAACTGTTTAAATAGGAAAGAATAATTCTTTCCGATCCATTCATCATAAGACCGTACATCATGGCCATTCGAACAGAATCCGACCACCGGGCGGGCCTACTCTACCTAGAAGTTCTACTTGCTGCTGAACCGCGTGACTACGCGGCAATCGACCAACTCGGTGCAGATCTTGAAACTTACCAGAACGAACACGCACACAATACAGTATCGTCTGATTCCCTTATCTACCGTATTGAGCGTTACATGTTCGAGCACAGACTACAGAAGCAAGAGTTGGCTCAACTATTGGACATCTCTGCTCCGCGCTTAAGTCAAATACTTAGCGGTAAACGTCCAATTAATATGGACATAGGCCGTAGACTTAAAGATCGACTTCATATCCCGGCTGATTTTATCCTTGATCACGCCTAAGGGTTATAACAAGTATAGCAACTGCGCCTCCCTATTTTTAGGGGGGCGCTTTTTTGTGCTTAGGTCCATCCGAACGGAGAGATTAAAAATTATACTTGCGGCGCCGTAGCTCAAAGGCTGCTTTTCCACCCTCCATCGTCTCTGTAATCGACTCGCACAGAGGCTCCAAATCAATAGCGCCAATCTGATTGATACGACCATTTATTAGATCTACCACCAACTCAGCATCACCATTCACTACCAAATTGGCATTGTGTGTGGCAAAAATTAGCTGCTTGCGAGTTTTAGCATCATGTGTTGCCGTGACGATTTCACCGATAATACGATTGTCCAAATCCTCCTCTGGCTGGTCGAGAATCAAGGGCCCACCTGGTTGTCTCATAAGCACATTCAACAATATTGTAGCCTTCTCACCTTGAGATGCTTGGCTGAATTCTACTTCCGTACTACCTCGCTTCTGTAACAAGCGTATTCTCGGCCGAACAATGGCTGTTAAGATATTCCCTACTCTGTCTACAGCTAATTGGTCGCAGAACTTCTGTAAGCCCCCTTTATCAATAGCCGGTTCTAACATAGGAAGAGGCGGACGTTGCTCAGTTTCATGTAGACCTGTTATTTTCCATCTCAAAACGGCTAGTAGCTCGTCTATCAGTTTCCACCAGTTATCAAGAGTATTACGAGTATTCACTGTCTTCAGTAATTCCTCTATTCTACTAGCTCTCACACCACTGCCTTGGAAGAGAGCATTCAGTGTCTTTTCCAAATCGGAGGTATCATCAGTTGCTGCCAACTCTGCTCGAGCTTGGTCATTTGTGAGTCCTGCAAGCTGACTTGCGCTTTCACCCGACAAACGACGCAACTCATGTTGGTGCGAGATGTAGGCGCCTCCTTGCTTCGTAATTTCTAAAGGCATTGCCAACAACGAACTCATCCGCTTGGTCAAAGCATCGCGCTTCTGAAGTTCAGAAGCATGTTGCCTTTCCAATTGCTCAAGGCGGGTGAGGCTTTCTGTATATTGTTTAGAGTGCTCTACAGCTTCCGCATATTTAGTCAAGTGTTGTTGTTGCAAATTATGCCAATCCTTTTCTGCTGCAATTTGCTGACGCTCAAAATCCTGATTAGCAGTGACTAGACCTAAGTACGCATCTGTTGCTGTATCGATGTGCTTACGTAGCGCCAACGCTAAATCTTGGGCCGGACCGATAGTAGGTATCTGTACTGGCGCTAAGTGGTTTTCAGACAGATGAAGGTGTTTCTCAAATGCCTCAGCTAGAGTATTATAAGTTTCTTTGTAGTCAGCTCTTACTTGGTCAAACCAGCGAGCAGTACTTGCTACCTCTTGGTGTTGGTCAAGTATGTGTTGGGTTTCAGGAGCAATACCAACTAACCCCGCTTTTGCTTTCTCGATGCCGGCAGTAATAGTCAGTAGCTGTGCATCAATCTTTCGTTGCTCACCTTCCATCCGCCAAAGCTCAACTGATTGAGCTAAGTTTCTCAATAACAGACTTGATGTGATTTGTATATCACTCTCAACAGCTTCTAAATCCTCACGGTGAGAGGCCGTAACCAACTCAAATAAACGCGATTCTGCTGTTTCATCGCCAAGATGAGAAAGCTCTCCTTGGCTGTAAGCCTGCACGGGAAACATCGAGCGAGCATCATCTAAGCTCAGCGGCTGCTTCTGAGCTCCTACTTGCATCATGATACGGTCAGGTGCCTCAGTAGTACGAATCAGCGAGATAGGCACACCCTCTTTGACCAAATTAACTTGCACCTGACTTGCTTTCAAAGTTGATGCAAGCAGCTCTTTTCTACGTACATAAGTCGGATCCCACTTAGAGCCTTCAACATCTAATGCTGAAATACCTAAGGCATATCTGATGTACTCTAATAAGGTAGATTTTCCTGAACCTCGTCCGCCTATAACTGCCGAAAACTGTGCACTAAGGTGTATTGGCTGGTCTAAGTGCAAAAACTCTGCTCCTGTTACAGTTACACTTTCTAAATAAAGCTCAAGCTGTGCTGGCTGCTTATAAAGAATGCGTGAGCCAGCTGCCAACATGGCCTGCCGAAGTGATTCAGCAGTAGGAACAGTCATTTTAAGCCAGGTAGCGAACCCACCAATCTTTCCAAAATCCGCGGTTCTAGCATCCGAGGTACTAATGACGCCACGCTTTTCACTCGACCAGGCGGGAATCTCACCATCCAAGATTCTACGGTCACCTGCGTCTAGGTCATCAGGGTACACTTTATCTAGATACCCACCTACATAAGGTAATTCCTTAAATCGCTTATGGAAACCAACCCGCAAAACCGTTTTGTGCCCACCAGGGGTGACATTCGGTAGAATAATAAAGCGGTTGCGTAGTTCATCATCAGCTTCCAGCATGGATTGAAGCTCGTCAACATTATGACCAAGAAGCTCTACACTAATTCCTTGCTGTTTTTGTTCTTGAATATCTGTTGGCAGTTTAAGTATGTTGCGAGCCTTCTCGAACAGAGCTTTTGAAACAGTAGAATCGAACAGAATAATAGCCTGAGCCGAATCCTTACACGTCAGTTCCATACCGGGCATGAACCAAAAATCGAAACCGTCTTTGCCGGTTCGCTCTTCCACTTCAGCTAATACATGCCAGCAGTAGACGCCCTCGTGATGGTCAGTCAAGGCTGCTACTTGAATGCCTTTTACTATACAAGCATCAACAAAGTCTTTAGCCCATAAGCGCCGAACCTTATTAATTTCTTCGATTGAGGGTGTTGCACCGAGTTTTGCATCAGGTCGGCCACCATCCCAACTGGCGTCACGGGGAGAATGAAGTTGTAAATCAGCCTTGCGGTAATCAGCACCTTGGTAAGCCATACTATTTTACCAGAATCTCAAAAGGATAGAGAGGGAATAGCTAGGAAGTGTTAACAGTAGGGGTTATGTTTGAGCATGGATTATTTGTTGACGGACGCACAGTGGGCGCGGATTGCGCCGCTGCTACCGGGGCGAGTAGGAACGAAAGGCGGCCGGGGTCAGGACAACCGTCGGTTTGTAGAAGCGGTGCTGTGGCTGACGCGCAACGGGTGCCGCTGGCGGGCCTTGCCCACGGAATGGGGCAACTGGCACACGACGTACACCCGCTTCCAGCGCTGGACCACCTCGGGCGTGTGGGCCCGGGTGCTGGCCGCCGCGCAACAGGACGACGCCCTGCACACGCTACTGGTGGACTCGACCACCGGGCGGGCCCACCAGCACGCGAGCGGGGCGCGCAAAAAAACGGACCGCAAGCCCTAGGGCGCAGCCGCGGCGGCTTGACTACCAAGTTGCACGTAGTGGCCGACGCCCGCGGCCGGCCCGTGCGCCTCGGCCTCACCGCTGGCCAGCGCCACGATGCGCCGCAGGCCTTGCCGCTGCTTGAGGGGCTGGCCCCGGCTCACCTTATCGCCGACCGGGGCTACGATTCCGACCCCTTGGTGGCTGCCTTAGCGGCCCGCGGCACCTGCGCCGTCATTCCGCCCCGACGCAAACGCCGGCATCCGCGACCCTACGACGACGCCCGCTACGCGCAGCGCCACCCCGTTGAGCGACTCTTCAGCCGTCTCAAGCAGTTTCGCCGCGTGGCCACGCGTTACGACAAGTTGGATGCGCATTTTCTGGCCTTTGTTCAGCTGGCGGCAACCGTGCTCTGGCTACGTGACTGTTAACACTTCCTAGCAAATTAGTGATGATTTAAAGGAAGATTTGCAAAATGCCATTAGCAAGAAGGATAAGGGCAGAAGACAGTCTTTTGGTGGTTGATTCCAAAATCAGTGTGGCCTTTCAGGCATGGCAGATAAACAGAATTTCGGGGGCAGTAGGGGAGTGTAATACCTCGCTTTGATTTCTTATATTCGTCCCTCAACATTAAATTTATAGCATATTAACTCGTTGATTTTAAATAATTTGTTCTTCAATTTCTTGGCGATAACGTTTGACACTGGCGCGGCTAATCCCGGTAAGCGTCACAATTTCAGCCACCGATAAGCCCCGCTTTAAGGCCGTGGCTACCTTGGTCAACTTCTCAGCATCGCGCCCAGCGGGCCGGCCCAGGTGCTTCCCTTGCTGCTTGGCTAACTCAATGCCGGCCAAACTCTTCTGCCAGTTGTTCTCGCGCTCGTACTGATTGAAGGAGCTGAACACCCCGATAATCATCTTGCCGGCCGGCGTGCGCGAGTCGATGCCCAGGTCCAGAGCCCGAAAGTGTACACCACGTCGGTTGAACTCCTCTACTAACTGAATCGTGTGCACCGTATTACGCCCTAGCCGGGCCAATCGATTCACTACTACAGTGTCGCCCTCACGCACGGCGGTCAGCAGTTCGTCGAGCGCCTGGCTGCGAGTACGGGTGCCGGATACCTTCTCCTGAAAGATTCGGGTGCACCCAGCGCGGGTCAGGTCCTCCAACTGCGTATCAAGGTTCTGGTCGGCGGCCGAAACGCGGGCATAGCCAAACGTGTGTTGCATGGGCTCAGAAAGTATGGGTCACAAATATACTTTTCGGAACCTACTTTTTGACCCACAAAACCTGCCCAAATCAGCCTTTTTAGAGGTGGCTCAGTATGGCGCACCTTCTTGAGCCGGATAACAAGGAATTTGCTCAACTGCACGAGTGGCTGGTTTAGCGCCTGCTAGTACAGTCAGTTATCAAGCGCCTAACGGGTTTTCGCCTATTCCCACGCTTAGGGTAGGCGGTATCCTGCTGTTAGCGTCGCGAGCCTAGATCCCGTTCCTGGTCATCGCCACTTACTAAGCGGGTCAACTCATCGCAGGCCACGATTTGCCCGTCGCGGACGATGAACTCGGCTAATACCTTGATGGTGGCCGCCCGCCCCTCCTTGGTTTCTAGCGTGACGGTATGGTTCGTGAAGACGACATCACCCTCCGCAACTATCCGGGTGAACTGCACGTGCAACGCCTTTAGTGCCGCCTTCTGCGTGCGCATATGCTGGCAAAAGCCTGCAAAATCTAGTGTCTGCCCATCTACGTCCTGCCGGTAGTCAGGAGCGAAGTAGGTGCGCACCGCTTGCTCGTCGTAGTGCAGCGGCTCGACGACTTGGGTGAAACTGGCGCGTATTAAGGCCTTATTATCTGGACTGGAAGCCATATTCAGAGAGAGGTTAGATGATAAGATAAAGGTCTACTCCTGAAAATCGATCCCCGTTAACACCTGTTAATTTCCGCGTTGCCGGCTCCGAATGCGGCTTAGTGAAACGGCCGTCATGCCCAGATAAGAGGCCAAGTAGTGTTGCGGCACGCGCTGGAGCCACTTCGGGTGCTCGGCCAGCAGACGCTCGTAGCGCTGGGTGGGCGTATCGCGCAGAAAAGACGCTAATTGGTCAGAATAGGCAATGACGCGTTGCTGAGTCAGTTCGTGAAACCACGCTTGAAATGGCGCGTCGGTTGCCAATAGGTTCTCGAAGCCCGACAGGGGCAAAGTCCAGAGCCGGGTGGGCTCCAAGCTCATCAGCGCCCAGGGGCTGGGCTGCTGCCCCAGAAAGCTGCCCAGCGAGGAAACGGCGGCGCCTTCAAAATAGAACTGCAGGGTGCGGTCGCGCCCTTCGTGCAGAAACCAGGCGCGCAAGGCTCCTTCTTGAATAAAGTAGAGCTTAGTAGCCACGCTACCCTCCGTAAGCAGGACATGGCGAGCTGGTATTTGCAGCGGCTGGAAGAGGTTAAGAGCCGCGTAGTGGCCGCTCTGCAGTAGGCCGGGAAAGTCAAGCATTAGGTAGCTACGGCTAAGCTAGCGCACCCGTTGACCTCCTGGCGATGAGATTCTGAGCGTGTTAGGCCACCTCACTACTACTACCATGCGGAAATTTTGGATAAATAAACGAGTGTAGATTACCATAGGCACCCCGTAGTCTTTCTTTTTATCCCTTCACATAACGGGTGTTATAAGCGCACTCTTGGAATCAGTGCCGGTTTCGGCCCGCCTAGTCGCCGCTGCCAGCGTGGTACTTTACTAAGTTACCTACTTAGTTTTACGTGATTAGTAGAGTAGCACTAGCTTAGTTCTCACCTTATGGAAATTCCACATCAACTAACCAGCGAAGTTGCAGCAAGATATCTTTGGTATATAGTAGGAGCTTTTGGCGGGGTCGGTGTTATAGCAGATTTGAGAACGGTGTAGCTACCAATAAGTCAGTTACGTATCGAGGGTATGCAAGCCTATTCTCTTGATTTACGACAACGTATTGCGCAGGCCTGCGCCGAGCCTGGGGCGCGACACGCCCAAGTGGCCGCCCGCTTTAGCGTCAGCATAGCCTTCATCGGCAAGCTGCTACGTCGCCAGCGACAAACCGGGCAGTTGGCGGCCCTGCCTGGCCGCGGTGGTCCGGCCCGCTGCCTCGATGCGGCGGCGCAGGCCTGGCTAGGGGAGCAGGTGGCGGCCCAGCCCGATGCTACCCTGGCTGAGTTGCAGGCCTTGCTGCAGGTTGAACGCGGGCAAATCGTGAGCCGGGCCTCGGTCTGGCGGGTACTGCACGAACAGGGCTGGCGACGCAAAAAAAAGCTTGCACGCCACCGAGCGGGACAGTGAACGGGTGCGTACCTTGCGTCAACAGCACGTAGAAGCCATCGCGGCGCGTGCCGACGTGGGTCGGTTTCACTTTCTGGACGAGACCGGCCTGCGCCTAGACTACACGCGGCGCTATAGCCGGGCCCGGGGCGGCCAGCGTGTAAGTGGGGCCGTGCCCTTGCGCCGTCCTGCCCGCTCCCTCACCCTGATTGGTGCCCTGTCTGTGCGCGGGTTGCACGGGGTACAGGTGCTGGAAGGGGCGTTGAATCAGTATGGTTTTGCCCTGTACATCAGCCGTATCCTGGCCCCGCAGTTACGGCGCGGGGACGTGCTAGTCCTCGACAACCTACGGGTGCATCACCTGACCGGGCTGCGGGAGTGGCTGGCACAGCGCGGCATCGAAGTGCTTTTTTTGCCCCCTTACTCGCCCGACTTTACCCCCATCGAGCAGGCCTGGAGCAAGCTCAAAACCAAGCTGCGCCAAGCCCAAGCGCGTACTCGCGAAGCACTCAAAGAAGCCCTGCACCTCGCCATTGACTGGATTACTAGCCTCGATGCCAAAGCGTGGTTTAATCGCTGCGGCTATCACGTACACCGTTCTTGAAACTGCTATATTCTTATTGGTATAGCTGGATTTATTGCTAAAATACTCTTGCAAAAATTTTCATATTCTTTGCAAAATAAAAATAACAAAGAAATTGAATCATTAAAGGCAACCATAACTCAAAATAATAGCAAAGAATTAGAAGCACTTAAAGCAATAATAACACAAAATAATGTCTTTACAGCTAACCTCGGGGCAAATCATAGTGCAACTTATCAAAAGCTTATAAGCAAAAGATTAGAGGTAGTTGAGCATTATTGGCAATGTATTTTAAAAGCAAAAGACACTATTCCTAATCCTGTGAATTTAGTATATCGCATCTTAACTGATGCAGAAACTACGGTATCTGGAATAAATCAAGGGAAAAGCATAGGAATGGAATTAGCTTCTGTCTCACTGATAGACAGCAACATAGAGATGGCAAAGCACTCTATCGAAATTGACTTTCAAAAGCCCTTTATATCTAGTAAATTATGGGTGTTAAAGTACTCATACACAGGTATTTTGGGAAGGTCCACGTACTTGCTACTAAATGGTTATAAAACCAATAATATAAAACCATGGAAGCACGATGAAATGATTTTACAATCAATGAGTCTAGTTCTTACCGAAGCAGAAATAAAATATGCTAGCAATATGGTAATTGGTGGATTACCTCACGTCACTGAACTTATAGAGAATAAAATTATTGATGAAATCAAACGGTTTTTATCAAATGATGACTTTATGAATGATAGTGCTGAACAGTTTAAAATGATAGATAAACTAACAAAAAAACTACCACCAGATGTATTAGAAACTATCAGATAGACTTAATTCTGGGGCGGTTGTGGTACGTTGGGCATTGGCTTACCGCCCGCCGTAGCCCATGCCCTGGCTTTTGCCGGGGGTATGGGTCTGCTCCTGTTGGGCGTCCTGCTGGCCGGGAGCTTGGCGCTGCGCCCGGTCGCCCTCGCGCTCCTGCACCTGGTACCCCGGCTGATTCGCGGCCCAATCCAGCATGAGGCTAAGCTGCTTCACTTCGCTGCGCGGCTGCTGCACGCTGTACTGCACCGCTAGCTCACTCACCCGGTTGCCCTGAGCATCAACGGTGTGGCTCACCGACACAGTAGCCCTTTTACTAGTTAAGCTGCGCTGTAAGGCCTCGGCGCGGCCGCCGGTCTGAAGGTCGCGTACCGGCTCCTGCACGCGCACCACGAGCTGCCGCTCAGCCTCGCGCTTGGCCGCGTATTCCGCTAAGCTCAGGCCCACCTTTTCGGGCTGATAATAGGCGCGGGCGTCAAACCCGATGGGCGGGGCCGGCCGGTCCGCCGCTTTGGCGGCGCGGGCAAAGGCCAGCAACTCCGGCTCTAGCAGGCCGGGCAAAGGCCGGTTCTTGTCCGTGAGAAACTTCAATTTTTCCTCCGCAGCCCGCGCAGCTTCAGTTTTTGGGGTAGCGCAAGTGTAAGAACAGAAATTCCCGTTAGGGCTGGGTAGTCGGATTTGGCGCGTCTTGTCCTAAAATAGGTTGACCATCACTCTCAGTCAGATGGAACACTTATTTCTGTTTCGCAAGCAGGCGCACGAGTTGAAAATGCGCCAGATGGTCGAAGAAATTACCGGCGGCCGGCATACGATTGAGTCAGCCATGAGCAAGTACCAGATGCTCACCCGCTTGACCGTGACCAAGTGGCTCAAACGTGTCCGCCAGGAAGAGCAGGCCCGTATCCACGCCATGGAAGACAATCTGAAAAAGCCGCCTACCACGCTCGTCGAGCACGTGGTGCAGCATGCCGACGCGCTGAACGGGCAGGTCAAGCAGTCACAGAAACAGCTTGAACAAGCCGAATTGCAGGTGCTCTACTACAAAAACGTGATTCGCGTGGCCGAGCAGGAACTGGGCTTGAGCATCGAAAAAAAGTCCGCTACCAAGTAGTCCAGCTCCTGCGAGTAAGCTGTCCGCACTTTTGCCTGCGGCGGATCAGCGGATTACTTGGCTTCAGCCGCCAAGCCTTTTATCAGCACCAAACGCGGCAGTGGAGCAGTCAAGAGCGCGAGCACTATGTGTTGGAGCAGGTCGCGCAGCTGCGGAAGGAGCACGGCCGGATGGGCGGCCGCAAACTCTACCACCTGCTGGAGCAGGACTTACGTCAGCAAGGCATTAAGCTGGGACGGGATGCCCTGTTTTCGCTGCTGGCAGCCCATAACCTGCTGATCAGAAAGCGCCGCCGCAAGGCCCTGACGACCTTCTCCCGCCACCGTTTCCGCAAATATCCCAACCTGATTCGGGACCTGACGCCGCTGCGGCCCAACCAAGTATGGTTGGCCGATATCACCTATTAGTTCACCCAGGCCGGCTGCCTGTATATCTCGCTGCTGACCGATGCCTACTCGCGGCGCATCATGGGCTTTGCCATCGCCGACACGCTGGCCACGGTGCACGCGCGCCGTGCCCTGGAGATGGCCCTACGGCAGATCAGTAAACGGGCGGGGAGCCAGTTGATTCACCACAGTGACCGGGGCATTCTGTACTGCAGCCAGGACTATCTGGACACGCTGGCTCCCTTCCATATCCAGGTCAGCATGACGGAGAACTCCGATCCGCTGGAAAACGCCATTGCCGAGCGCGTGAACGGCATTCTTAAGCAGGAGTATCTGAGCCAGCAACCGGTCTACTCGCTGCGGGAGGCGGAGCAGCACTTGGAACAAGCCGTGTTTCTCTACAATTACAAACGACCCCACTTGAGCTGCGACATGCAGAGCCCCAATCAAGCCCATGCCAGTTGGGGGCCGTTGGAGAGAACATGGAAAAACTACTACAAACCGTCCACGCCAGTGAGCGCCGAATGAGCTAACCTAGCATTACCGCCAAAGTGGCCAACCCAGAAGCGGACTACCATCAAACGGTCAACTTTTTTCAGGACGAGTCACGAATTACACATCCTGCACCCCCAGCCCGCCCTACCTAATGGCCTGCTCAGCCTCTTGAGGAACACCCTGGAGAATGATATGCACCTAGCCGCGCACCAGTTGCAGAAGGAAAACAACCTGCTTATCGCCGGCGAGGTGGGCGAGTACCACCGGGTCTATAACCAGCTGCTACACGTCCAGCGCCACCACTTGCACCACCTGCGCCAGCTAGACGAATACGACGACGAAGTTATTCGCCAACTCGAAACCCAGCTGGATGTAGAAGCCGAAAAGCTGGCCTTATTCGTCGAAGACCAACACCGGGCCGCTTTAATAGCCGGGTAGTGGGCTAAGCCTAGCAAGCTTTTGATTATCAATACAAACAGCTCGGCACTACTGCCAGCCCATTTTGGCTACAACAATCGGCAGTTTGGCTACCCCCGGCCCTGGGGCGACGGGGACCTTTATGCTGTTCCAATTAAACGAATCACTCCTCATGAAACCCGTCCAAAACAACATCGCCGGCAAAGTCGTCATCATCACCGGGGCCAGCAGCGGCATCGGCGAAGCAACAGCCCGCCACCTAGCCTCGTTGGGAGCCATCGTGAGCCTAGCCGCTCGCCGCCCCGACAAGCTGGCCCAAGTAGTGGCCGACATTACGGCCGCTGGCGGACAGGCCCAGGCCTTCGCCACCGACATCACCCAGCGGGCACAGGTAGAAGCCCTAGTGCAGCATACTGTGGACGCCTTCGGCCGCGTGGACGTACTGTTCAGCAACGCCGGCGTGATGCTGCTCTCGCGGCTGGAACAGCAGCAATACGCGGAATGGGAGCAGATGCTGGATACTAATGTGAAGGGTATGCTCTACGGCATTGGAGCTACGCTGCCTTACTTCCAGCAACAGCGCAGCGGGCACTTCATTAATGTATCGTCCATTTCCGGCCACCGGGTAGACCCTCCCAGTGCGGTGTATTCGGCCACCAAGTTTGCCGTGCGCGCCCTAAGCGAGGGCCTGCGCCAGGAGGTCAAGCCCTATAACGTCCGCACCACCATCCTGTCGCCGGGCGTCATTCAATCGAAGCTGACCCAGCAGATTACCGACCCCCAAGCGCAGGAAATGGTGAAAGGCATGGCCGGACTGGCCATCTCCCCCGATGCCATTGCCCGCGCTGTGGCCTACGCCATCGACCAGCCGCAGAACGTGGACGTGGACGAGATTATTCTGCGGCCCACGGCCCAGCCGTATTAATCCAGTGCCGGCCATCGGGCGCTCAACAGGTGCCAGGCGGCTTGCTTATCTTACCTCCTCATGAAAAAAGAGCCAAATCCCCCGCACGTCTTCCACTCGATTTCGGAACTGCACCGGGCGCTAAACCTGCCCAAGCCCGTCCATCCCCTCATCAGCCTGGTCAACTACAGCGACGTGACAATGCAAACGGTAGAACCGGGCCGCTCCATGATGCTGAACTTCTATAAAATCTCGTTCAAAACGAATTTCCGCGGCCAAGTCAAATACGGGCAGCAGTACTACGATTTTGAGGAAGGCGGCCTGAGCTTTTTCGCGCCCGGCCAGGTTATCACGGTGACCGAGGCCGACGGGGACTACTCTGGCTACACCCTGCTGGTACACCCCGATTTCTTGCTGCACCAACCGCTCGGCACAGCCATTCGGCAGTACGGCTTTTTTGCCTACGCCGCCAACGAGGCGCTGTGTTTGTCGGACAAGGAGCGGTCGACCATTGTGGCCATCTTTGCCACTCTGGAGCAGGAGCTGACGCACGCCATCGACACCTTCAGCCAGACGATTCTGCTCTCGCAAATCGAGCAGTTGCTCCACTACAGCCACCGCTACTACGCCCGCCAGTTCATCACCCGCCAGGCGGCGCACCACGACGTAGTAGCGCGGGTGGAAGCGCTGCTGCTCCAGTACTTCGCCACGGGCAAGCCGCTGGTTTCGGGCCTGCCCACGGTGCAGTGCCTGGCCGACCAGTTGCACCAGTCGCCGCGCTATCTCAGCGACCTGCTGCGCCAGCACACCGGCCAGAATGCCCAGCAGCACATCCACGACCACCTGCTGGCCAAGGCCAAGGAATTGCTGTCGGCGCAGCACCTGACGGTGGCCGAAGTAGCATATCAGCTGGGCTTTGAGCACGCCCAATCCTTCAGCAAGCTCTTCAAGCGCAAGACCCAGGCCACGCCGGTAGAATTTCAACAATCTCTCAACTAAGCCGCTCCGCTTATGTCGTATTGCCAAGCCATTGACACGATGCCCGCCGCGCGGCAGGCCCTGCACCGGGCCTATCACGACCACCACTACGGCTTTCCCATCCACGACGACAACGAGCTGTTTGGTCGCCTGCTACTGGAAATCAACCAAGCGGGCCTGAGCTGGGAAACGATTCTGAAAAAGGAGGTCTCGTTTCGGCAAGCGTACAGCGACTTCGATATCGCCACCGTGTCCGCCTACACCGATGCCGACCGCGCCCGGCTGCTGGCCGATGCAGGCATCATCCGCAACCGCCTGAAGGTAAACGCGGCCGTCGAAAACGCGCGGACTATTCTGGGCTTGCAGCAGCAGTACGGCTCGTTTGCGAATTGGCTGGCGCACCACCACCCGCGCACCAAAGTCGAGTGGGTGAAGCTGTTCAAGAAGACGTTTCGCTTCACGGGCGGCGAAATCGTGGGCGAGTTCCTGATGAGTATCGGCTACCTGCCGGGCGCGCACGGCACTGCTTGCCCGGTGTACCAGCGCGTGCTGGCGACCCAGCCTAAATGGCTCACTACGGCCTGATTGACCTTAGCCTTCCGTCCGTCGCAACCCCATCAGTGTAAAAAATTTACCCTTACTGAAACAATCGTTTCATATTATGCGTATCTTTGCCCTGGTACTACCCGGTTAGGCAATGGCACGCACAGTTGAATTCGATGAAGAAGAAGCCATTGCGAAGGCCATGACCGTCTTCTGGGCGAAAGGCTACAATGGCGCCTCAATGCGCGACCTAACGGCTGCCATGCAGATTAACAGCAGCAGCCTTTACAACACGATTGGCGACAAGCAGCAGCTGTTTCGCAAGTGCATTCGCCAGTATTCCCAAAGCCGCATGCAGGCCGTTCGGGTTCTGGCCGGCGCTGCCCAGTCGCCCCGGCAAGCCATTGTCGATGTCATTCGTGACTCAGTCGACTACATTGTGCACGGCGACAACAGCTGCCTGGGCATTAAAACAACCTTCGAAGTCGGTGCGGCCGATGCCGAAGTGCGCGCCATTCTCAAGCAAGGCGACGATGCTTTTCATGCCCTGCTGCTGCAACTGGTGCAGGAGGCAATAGCCGCCGACGAAATGGATGCCACTGAGGATGCGGCCGTCGTGGCCGATTACATCTTCAACTCCTTCACTGGCTGGTACGAGTCGTACATCCTGCACCATGACCCGCTGAAAATCACCAAAATGGCCGACTACCTCATTCGCAACCTGCGCTGATTATTTTTTGCCTTTTTCTAAAACAAATGTTTCAAAATCTCTAAGTTTGCCATGCTCAATTTGAACCTGCCTGAAGTTGATGCCCGCGCCTACTCGGCAGCATCTACCCCCGAAATCGTGGCCATTGGCCCCGCCCGGTTTATGGCCCTGCGCGGCACCGGCAGCCCTAGCGAACGGATTTTTTACGAGCGCATCGCCGCGCTCTTTGCTACCGCCCAGGCGCTAGCCGACCAGTACGCGGCTTCGGCCACCCCGCTCACCGGGGCGATACTGGAAGGCCTATACTGGCACGACGAAGCGAAGCACGGCTTTATCGGAATCGCCGAGATTTTTAGCAAAGTGCCCTTGGCCGAGCTGGAATACCGCCTGCTCATCCGCGTGCCGGCGTTCATCACCGCGCAGGCAATTGCGCAGAGCGCCGCCACGGCGACCCAGCAGGGGCATCAGCTGGCGAGCCTGATTGAGCTTTTTGAGTACGTCGAAGGTCCATCGGTGCAAATGCTGCACGCCGGGCCTTTCAAGTATGAGGAAGTCACGCTGCAAGCCATTGAAGACTTTATGAACGCGCAACGGCTGCGCAAGGGCGGGCTACACCACGAAATTTACCTAACCGATTTTACCAAAGTTACCTCGCAGGAAAACCTGCAAACGATTTTACGGGAGCCGTTTGCAACTGGTAATTAAGCCCTCAGTTCCATTTTTTTACCCATTTCTGGGACATTTGTTTCAGAAAAATATAACCGATACCAACTCATGACCAAACCTCATCAACCCAGCGGCAAACTGCTTATTTACGGGGCAGCCGGCTACACCGGCCGTCTGATTAGTCAACGCGCCAAAGACCTGGACCTTGATTTTGCCATCGCGGGCCGCGAAGCCCAGCAAATACCAGCCCTGGCCCAGGAACTGGGCGTGGAGTCCTACGTCTTTTCGGTGGACGATACGGCTGGCTGGCAGCGGGCACTAGCTGGCAAAGCCTGCTTATTAAACGTGGCCGGGCCATTTAGCGCCACGGCCGCCCAGGCAATGGCTGCCTGCCTGACCCACAAGGTGCATTACCTCGACATTACCGCCGAAGTGGACATCTACCGTTTGGCGGAATCTCAAAATGAAGCCGCGCTGGCCGCTGGCGTGATGGTGCTGTCCGGGGCCGGACTCTTCGTTTCCTACGACCCGCTGGTGCTGCACACGGCCCGGCGCGTGCCGAATCCGGTGCGCCTGCGCATGGCCTTCAAGTACAGCGGCGGTTTTACGCCAGGCTCGGTGGCCAGCAGCGCCAACATTCTCAAGGCCGGCATCCTGGTGCGTCAAAAAGGAGAGCTTATTCAACTGCCATCGGCTCCTGCCCAGCCCTTTGACTTTGGGGATGGCCCGGAAGACTGCCTGCCTACTCCGCTGGGCGGCGTGGTCCTGTCCTGGAAATCGACGGGTATTCCCAACATTGAGGAGTACTTCCAAATGGCGCTGCCCGCCGCCGACTCCGCCACCATTTCGGCAGCTACTGAAGCAAATCCGGCTGCCTCGTCGGCCAGAAGCAAGCTCCTGGCCGAAGTGACGGATGCAGATGGGACCGTAGTGCGGTCAATACTCGACACCCCGCCAGGCTATGAGATGACCATTATCTCGGCGGTAGCGGTGGCCCAACGGGTACTGCGGGGCGACCATAAGCCCGGTTACCAGTCGCCCGCCTCCGCTTATGGCGAAGCCATGCTAGCCGAGCTGCCGGATGTGCATTTGCTGGATTTATAAGACCTGGCTGGAATGGGAGTGATACCACTGCAACGCATCCAGCAGACAATTCCAACCCTCTGTAGGGTTCGATAGCAGTTGTTAGTAGTTAGCCAAGTTTAATCTCCCTGCTGACTTCCGCACCAAAGTGGGTTGTTAACCTTCTTTGGTGCGGAAGTCCTACTTTGAAACGGCTTCGCATAGGTTTTCGCCTCGGTGCGATACATTGCCAACGCGTCTCTGGTCCTTAACGTGCTCTATTTTTCGTTATCTGAGAGGCGCCCCACTCATGCCCGTTGAATTCCTTAGTGACGAGCAAGCCGCTCGTTATAGGCAGTACCACGCCGACCCTAGCCCTGAGCAGCTCACCCGGTTCTTCTACCTGAGTGCGGCCGATAAGCAGTTTCTGGCGGCGCGGCGCTTGCCACACACCCGCCTGGGCTGCGCCGTGCAGTTGGGGACGCTGCGCTTTTTGGGCACCTTCCTGGTGGACCCGCTGCAGGTGCCCCCGGTGGTGGTGCAGACCCTGGCCAACCAGTTGGGCTTGATGCCGGAGCAAGTAGCGCAGTACCGGGACCGGCTCAACACCAGCTACGAGCACCAGCCCCTGATTCAGGCCTACCTGCAGTACCAGGCCTTTGACGGCCGGCAGGCCTTTCGGCTCACTCGCTGGCTCTACGCCCAAGTGGCCACCAGCACCGTACGGCCCAGCGTGCTCTTCGATTTGGCCACGGCCCACCTGGTAGCCCAGCGCGTGGTCTTACCCGGTGTCACGGTGCTGGCCCGCCTGATTGCCCGGGTCCGCGAGCGCACGGGCCGGCACCTCTACCGCCAGTTGCGCGCCCGGCTGAGCCCGGCGCAGCAAGCCACCCTCGAAGCGCTGCTGCAGGTGGGGCCGGGCGAGCGCCTCACCCTGCTGGAAGTCCTGCGCACGGCCCCCACCCGGGTTTCCGCCCTGGCCCTGGTGGCCGCCCTGCGCCGCTTGGAACAGATTCGGGCCCTGGGCGTGAGCGACGTGCCCGTTCAGGATTTGCCCGAAGCCCGGCTGGCGCGCCTGGCCTGGCATGCTCAGTCCGCCTGGGCCCAGACCCTGCTGCGCATGAGCGAGGAGCGCCGCCTGGCCACGCTGCTCGTGTTCGCCCATGTGGCCGATGGCCAGCTAGCCACCACCGACCTGCCACTAAGCGTTTGCGCCGTGCTACTGGCCCGGGCCTGCAACATCGGCCTGAAAACTGTGGCCCGGCCTGAGGTGCCGGCCCTGAGCTTGCCGCACCTCTCCTGGGTGCAGCAAAACTACCTGCGGGTGGAAACGCTCACCGCCGCCAACGCCCGGCTGGTCGACACCCAGGCCCAGTTGCCCTTAGCCCAGGCCTGGGGCGGCGGGGAGGTGGCCTCGGCCGATGGCATGCGCTTCGTGGTGCCCGTGCGGACGATTCACGCGGGTTGGAACCGCAAATACTTTGGCTCGGAGCGCGGCGTGACCTACTACAACTTCACCAGCGACCAGTTCTCCGGCTTCCACGGCATCGTCATTCCCGGCACCCTGCGCGACTCGCTTTTCATCCTGGCCGGGCTCCTGGAGCAGCAAACCAGCCTGGACCCGCGCGAAATTATGGCCGATACCCACGGCTACAGCGAGGTGGTGTTTGGCCTGTTTTCGTTGCTGGGCTTCCGCTTCAGCCCCCGGTTGGCCGACTTGCCGGACCAGCGCTTCTGGCGGATGAGCAAAGAAGACGACTACGGCGACCTCAACGAACTAAGCCGCTACGTCATTAATACCCGGCTTATTGCCGAGCACTGGGACGATATGCTGCGGCTAGCCGGCTCGCTTAAACTGGGCAAGGTCAAGGCTACGGCTGTCATGCGCACGCTGCAGCGGGCCGGTTCGCTTTCCGGGCTGGGGCGGGCCGTGGCCGAAGTCAGGCGGGTCGAGAAAACCCTGTACCTGCTGGCTTACGTGCAGGACGAGGCCTACCGCCGGCGCATCCTGGTGCAACTCAATCGGGGCGAGGGGCGGCACGCCGTGGCCCGGGCGGTCTTCCACGGCAAGAAGGGGGAACTGCGCCAGCGCTACCGGGAGGGCATGGAAGACCAGCTGGGAGCACTCGGCCTGGTCGTCAACGCCTTGGTGCTGTGGAACACGCGCTATCTGCAACAAGCCCTAGAACAGCACAAGGCGGCCGTCGAATCACCGGAGTCGGGCGACGTAGCCCGGCTCTCGCCTTTGCTGCACGAGCACATCAACATGCTGGGACGCTACGATTTTACCTTGCCCGAGGACATTGGGGCCGGACAGCTGCGCCCGCTACGCGACCCGACCAGTTTGGAAGAACAGCTCGCTCAACTGCCCTAACGGGAATTTCTGTTCTTACTCTTGCGCTACCCCTAGTACTGACAACCGCTTACGCCGAGCACGCACTTACGGGGTTCGAGCACGACGTGGTGGACTACCTGCTTAAGCCTATCCCCTTCGAGCGCTTCTACCAGGCGGTGCAGAAGGCGCAGCGGCGCTTGCGCCCAGCGGCGGTTGAGGCCGCCCGTCCCTACCTGTTTGTCAAAACCGAACATCGGTTGCAGCGCGTCGAGTTAGCCGAAGTACGCTACCTGGAGGGCTTGCAGAACTACGTGATTATTCATACGGCGACCGAGAAAATTGTGGCCCGGCAAACGATTAACAGCCTGGAGGCGAGCCTGCCCGCGGCAGCGTTTGCGCGCGTGCATAAGTCCTTCATCGTGTCGTTGGCGCACATCCACACGATGGAGCGCAGCCGCATCTTTCTGCAGGCCACTGCTGGTGCGCCCCTCATCATTCCCGTTGGGGACGCGTATCGGGCTGCCTTTTACGCCCGACTATAACCGGATTTGTGGCCTTGGTTATAAATTATGAGAATCTGTCCTTATCATAACTTGCTACTGGAAGCTGCTTCAACCAGCAGCTTTTTCTTTATCCAGATAGGTAGCGATAAGGAAGCGATATGGCTACTTACAGCTGTCAGTCGGTCTAGAGAAGAACCAGCAAGCTACTCCTTATTATAATGTTCCTGGCGAGGCGCCACGCGGACATGATGGCAAGGCCAAGTTTAGGTATCATAATTGTTACTTATGATACCTAAACTCGGAAACGTTACTTTTGCCCCGATGAGCACCGAAATCACCCGAATTCCCGCCGAGCCCCAGGCCCTGGGCTCGCAACTTGCCACGACCGCCGACAACGTCGCCCGCTACCTTAAGCTCGGCCTCGAAGGTGCCGACAACACGGTGCTCGCGTATTCGGCTGACTTGAAATACTTCGGGGCCTACTGCACCCGGCACGGCTTGACCTCGCTGCCGGCGGACGTGACGACCGTGGCCCGGTACGTCGCCGACCTGGCCGACATCCCGCGCAAGCTCTCGACCATCCGCCGACACCTGGCCGCCATCCACAAGCACCACCAGCTGCGCGGCTACCCGTCCCCGGTGCACGCCGACGAGTTGGCGCTGGTCCTCGACGGCATCACTCGGGCGCTGGGCAAACGTCAAAAGCAGGCACCGGCCTTTACCGTCGAGGAATTGAAAGAAAGCATCCGCCGGTTGGATATCGCTACCACGGCTGGCCTGCGTGACCGAGCACTGCTGCTACTTGGGTTTGCTGGGGCTTTCCGGCGCTCAGAATTAGTGGGCCTCAACGTGGAGCATCTGGAGTTTACCGAGCGGGCCCTGGTGGTGCACCTGCCCAAAAGCAAAACTAATCAGGCCGGCGAGGCGGAAGACAAAGCCGTTTTCTATGCCAGTACGGCCACGTTTTGCCCGGTGCGCAGCGTGCGGGCTTGGGTGCAGCAACTAGGTCGCAGTACGGGGCCGCTGTTCGTTTCGCTCAAGCGCGGCAAAATCAAGGGCGAAGCGTTGCCCACACTAAAGCGTCTATCGCCGCTTCGGGTAAATGGACTGGTGCAATTACACCTGAACCACGACGAAGAAGGGCACAAGATTGCTGAGAAGAACTACTCGGCCCACTCGTTGCGCGTCTCCTTTATCACGGTGTCGGTACTGCGGGGCCAGTCTAACCGCTTCATTAAGAACCAGACCAAGCAGAAAACGGATGCCATGATTGACCGCTATTCACGACTGGACGACGTAGTTTCATTTAATGCTGCTCAGAATCTAGGATTATAAGTCATTGACTGCTAAGCTGCGCAGGGTTGCTGGTTGGTAGCAGCAGTTGAGCCCTCATAGTAACAACTTGCAACTAACCCTTGTGTTTATTCCATATTAGCACTTGACTTACAATAAATTATTGTCACAGAATTATCCATTTAGAAAATGTTATCCTCTCCTGAGACGCTCTCTAAAGGGGTATTTCTAAAATGACTATAGCCCAGCTTTTCCGAGCTATTCCTTATAATAAGGTCGCTTCGGCTACCCACCATTTTACCTAATATCACCTGAGCACTACTCGCCAAGATGAGTTTGGTCTCAGACTCGAAGCCCGATAAGTTGCCGTGAAGTATGTAATAGTGAGAGTGTGCTTTTATCTACTGCCTAATAGCTCGCTTAAAAGAGAAGAGTTCAAGTTTAGCCAGTACGCGATAATAAGTAACAGGCATGTTGCCCGATACGAAATTGGTCAACATGGGCCAATTGGTCGTTACCTAACCTCTTAATCTGTTCTTCGGTTACCCAGCGCAGTTCCTTGATTTGCCGTTGCTGCAATGCTTTTAGCTCTGCCTCCTGAGCCGCCGTCAGGCGCAAATCAAACACTTGATAAACCATCAGTTCCGTAAGTCCACTATAAGGCGATTTGATGAGTGATCGCCAGACAGTATAGCGGTAGAGCGGCGTGACTCTGTCGAATGCAGTCGATAAGTACCCTGGTTTTACCAGCTCCTCATAAAACTCCCGCTGTTGTTCAGTTTCCCGGTTCTTTTCCGAGTTAAACCAGTCAATAAATGTTAGCAGGTGCCGGCCTGGTACTCGAATACGTAGGTCGTCGCGACTGGAGTCATCAATAGGCATAAACTTATCGTCCCTCACATCTAGCTTCGTGAATAATTCCCTTATCTCCTCTGGATAATACTTATATACCCCTCCGACCGGCTGAAACTGGTCAATGCGCTGGCCTTTGATGAGCAGGTAGTGTGCATCAACTTTAATACGAAAGAGATATGCAATCGACACGCGAATGTGTTGGTTTGCAAACCAAGTTTTGCTCAGTGCAAGCAGCTTCATCCTACTCAGCATACCAGGGCCACGCTTATCTCGTTCAGCACCTGCTAAGAGTGGGAATACCCACTTACCGGCCTTGAGCACTTGAATGATAGATTGTAAGACGGGCATGTGGCAGGCGAATTAAACAAATGAAAAATAGCTGACTAATTATTTGATAGTAGGGCTGGGCTGCATGTGCATCAGCACCTCCTTCAGAATGGCGGCTGTAAGCGGGCGGGTAGGATAGGCCTGCGCGATAGCGGCAGGCAACAAGCGCAGACGCAAATCCGAGAAGGAATAGCTCACCCCACCGTTGCGCTCGGAACCCGTTAACTGCACTAGCTCTTCCAAATCCTTGCCGCTGATTTTTAATCCCTTCAATTCGTACTGAAACAGTTCTCGCCGTTCTTCCACAGTAGGCCGCTCGAACTTCATTACCACTGCTGCCCGGCGCACAATAGCTTCATCCAGTAAGTGCAATCGGTTAGTAGACATCATAACTACTGCTCGGCCCTTGAGCTTGCGTAGGTCATCAATTTGCTGAATCAGCGTGTTTACAGCGGCCTTTTCCTCTTGGTGCATTTGGTCAGTCGAGCGCGTAGTAGCGATAGCATCTGCCTCGTCAATAAGAAGAAAAGCGATACCCTCTTTTGATTCTTTCTTCAGTCGGTCAAATGCATCATTAACCAGTTGAGCCATTTGACCGTGCAAGCCCTCACCGCGCACCCGAGTGCTCAACTTGATGAAGTAACCCGTGCGGTTCAACTCACGGGCTATTTGGTCGGCAATTGCTTCGGCTGAAGCCGTTTTGCCGGTACCAACATCTCCCTCCAGAATGACGAGGGGATAGCGGTCAGTAAGCGAGGACAGCACAGGCAACTCTACGCCGTGGTGTTGCTGGCTCCACTCGCGCAGGCCAGCAGGGTCGAGCAGCAAACGCAGATTGAAGTGCACGTGCTCGAAGCGTTGTCGGAACCCTACCAGCGCAGCGGCCCTCTGTTGGATTTCCCGGTTTGGAATCTCCGTGAAATTGTCGAAAATATTAGTTGCCATTACTTAAAGTTTACTTTGTTGAGTTCATAGCCCTTATTGGCGTAGCCTTGGGCCGTCGATTGTTGCAGGTGCGAGTAAGAGGTATCGACTGTGGTGGTACTCCACGACAACAATTGCCTATTATGCACTGCTTGCTTTTGGCTGGCATCCAAGCCCCACCAGTTCTCACTGTAATGCACAATGACGGTGAGTTCGCTACCGGCAATATCCGGCCAGTCGTTGCTCCCTGGACGGTCGCCGGTCAGCGCGCTGCCATCAGCATTCACAGTGTAGCGGGAGGCCTGGATGGCCGTACCTAACGCCCCTACCAGCGTAATGTCCACATGGCGCAGGTAGCGGCCTTCTGCCAGCACTAGCACGTCATGATGAAATTTGTCGACTTTATCTGGCGTCATCTTGCCGGTACGCCGGGCAATCATGCTTAGGTCAGCCTGAAAGTTGCTGAACGTTTTGCGGATATCAACTACCGTATAAGTAGCTGTTTGCGTGGTTGTATGCATAGCTAGACTAGTTTTCTTCGATAGAAAAGCTGGGACCAAACAGTTCGGTCCATTCTTCGGTCGTAGCGCTCAGCGTGGTGCTCGACTGCGCGATACACAAACCCTCGAAAGCCGTATTGGCTGCCTCCACCACCTGCTTCCAAGCGTCGTTGTCCATCTTGCTAGCAGCATTGTTCTCGTTATTCGTCGGGTCTGCGACGAACACCGGGTTGGTAAAACGAGGTACCTCGTTAATGGCCAGAGGAAACTTAATGACCGGGAAGCTGCGTCCACTCACGAATTGAAAAAAGCGAATTAGGCCCTCTTCAATGCTAGTTTCACAGCCGTAAGTATCATCCAAGTAAGCAGCTATCAACTCAATGGTGAAAGAAGTGAGACCGGGCTTCAGTTGCTGTCGATTGCGCCACCACTTAAGTGCGCGCACAATGGCCGTGTATGACGCATTCTGCTTGCGCCATTCTATGTTAGCGCCCAACTGCTTGTCAATGCTGGTGATAAAGCGTCCACCGCCGCCGCGCTCCGGTTGCCAGACGTAGGTGCTGGGCGTATCCGGCACTACCGGCACGATATCCACCTCCAGCCCCGTGCCGATAAACTTGATTTTAATAGCTTTAGTCTTGCCTTCGGCCTCGACATCGCCGACATCTTTTGTAGGATAGATTTCGCGCAGGTACTGCACCACGTAGTCGTGTAGTTTGTTAACGTCGCTCTTCAGCGTGTCGTCGCCCTCTACGAACAGCACTAAGTCTACATCTACCGAATGCTCGCCCTTAGGACGTAAAATAGTGTGCTTCTTCCAAGAGCCAGCAATCAGAAAGCGACTTACCCGCATTCCTGTGCTAGTATCGTCCTTGATTTTGGCTTTAAGCCGGTCCCGCAAATTCTCAATCTGATTGCGGTATTTTCCCATGTCATCGCGGTGCAACTTGATGCGGTTAATAAAGTTGCTAAGCTGCGTATTGTCGAGTTTCATAAAGTGCTAGTTATTAGTGTCAATCGGGTAGAAGAAGGCGTAACAGAATGGTTAGCGCGAAAGACGAGCGACGTAGCTGCTTGAACATTTAACGCTAGCTCGGTTATTAACCCAATTCTCTTGCCAGAACATTACCTATTGTAAAGCAGTGCCTTACATATTATTCAATGATTCTTATGCATGCATAATTTGTATTGCATAGCAAAAAATGCACATTGATTACATAATATTGCCTTGTCTGCCAGCAGAAAGAAAGCCTATTACCACGCCACCTAGCCTGTACTGTTGCCCTCGCCCCCGTTTTTCAGAACTCATACCTGGCCTGCGTATGCTACCTGCTTCCTGGGCTGGGTGCTGCAAGTATCGCTTCGTAACACCTACTTTCTTGCTCGAGTCGGTAGAAAGGCTTCGCGAAGCACGAATTTTAAGTCGATGCATACTGCCTCGACCTTAGTCAATAATAATTACTTGAATACTAATTGTATGCAAGGGCGCGAACTAATGTGCCTGCACTAACGGCCTTGCTCGCCATGTGCGGGGCATCATTCAGTATATACGCACCGAACTGTCGGCCAACTATCGCTGAGTAGACTGTCGAACATGAGGGGGGCAAGGCCAATCAGCTCACGCTGCTGCCTCAAGTCAGCCGAGCCTAGTCTGAGCCGAACCATTTTAAACGCAGTAGTTATCGCGCTTCGCCAGCCTACCACATGAGGCAGGCGTTCAATCTAGAAAAGAATGTATCCTGCTTGTTCCATGCTATTTGTACTGTAGTACTAAAGTGGCGATGACAACTTGACTACGTACCGCATCTAGGTCGTTCAACCCACTTTTTAGCAGACAGCATTTATTAACCAGCTCATCAACACGTTGCAATCAGCTCAATTTCGCTCCAAGACAAAGGTTTTAAGTGACTCAAATTATTGCGATACTCTTTTAGCCTCTTCAACCTATTCTTTAAGGGTCCCCATTTTTTCTCAGCTAGTCTAGCTTCGCACAGCAAAAAGTGAAGCTCGCCAAGTTCAAGCTCATCAACCGCATGCTTATATTTATTCCTTTTTTCATCTACTAGATGCGGTAAGAAGCCAGCTAGCACAGCGCGAAATGCTGAATCTCGCAGTATTATTCGGCGCTGTTGCTCCAGCCATGGTAGTAATACTCGTGCCTGCGCCTGCCATACGGCCATCTCAGCCCATTGCTGCGGAGAATTAGTATGCGGAGTACCAGGGTGCTGCCAGACAAGATGCTGCTGCGAATAGGTATTGGTCCAGCCATTTGCCCACTCGGCTATTGGAGGCATATTGGCTTTAAATGCCTCATTCGACCAACCCCGCTCTAGGCATATATCCTCGATAATGGTTTGCAGGTCACTAACCTGGGGGGCAGGAAGAGTCATCGTCCTGATGGCGGCAACTGGGTCAGTACGGAATAGAATGGCGGCCAACTCTTGGTGAATCTCCTGCAATAGCGGCGGCATCCCTGCCATCGCGCCTGTGTGTTCCGTCGCAAATAGCATCAAGTCGAGGTGAGAGCAGCAATTCTGATATAAATGCACTCGTATATGCGCTTGGCGCAAGTGTTCAAGCCGCATGAGTATTACTGGGCTGCGTACTACGCAGCAAAATACCGTGCGCTGAGGCGAAGGAAATTGTTGTGCTTGATTACTATAGTTATCAAGAAAATCTACCCATTTTGGCCAATCGCATTCCGCAATTTCTTGCAGCACTATACGGCGACCCACCGGAAAATCTGTACTCCGAGCTAACTCTTGTGCTGAAATACCTTCAGGGTGAGGCTTATCTTGCAACAATTGCCACTTTTGCGCTAGCCACTCGGCAGGCGAAAGATGTTTGGGCAATGTCGGCGGCTCCAGCAACTGCCAACTATTGGCACCAAAACCAGGCTGAGGCTGACGGCGTAAGTTCTCTAATAGTTGTGCTGGGGCGTGAGGAGGCAATCCAATTACTACGCTTTTGCCTCCTGCCATATCAGCTGCGATTCGCTGTATAAACCGCAGTGGCCCTGGCATGGTCCACCACGAGGTTTTCGAACTATGCATGGGCACGAAGGGCTTGAACCACAACTGGGTCGAACTCATATTGCCCTTCGGAGCGGAAATGCACCAGTGAAAGCATTGAGGCCCAATCCAGCCAGCTATTAAAATGCTCAGTGGGTGGTGCATCCGATGTATCTAGTGCGGCCAACTCCAAATCCTCAAATCGAAATTGGTCAGGCCATTCTTGCGCCAAACGACGGAAAAAGTCAGGCGCTTCATGTAGGCCCCATAAGGTGGCGTAGTAGTTGCTCCTTAATGCACCAGCAATTTGAGTTAGGTGCTGCTCAGTATTGGCGACAGGCTGCTTTTTAGGCGAGCTTTCCGCAGTTGGTTGCTCGAGGTGAAAAAAGTCTAATAGCAGCCGGTGCCAGCCGCCAGTCACGCGCTGGACTTGCTCCCAGCTACGAGAAGCAGGGGTGTCTGTTAGCCAGTCCTTTACAGTGTTCCGGTTCCACGGCACCAAAGGCAGTAAATTAGCTCCTTCTTGTTGTAGCTGTTGTAACGTAACTTCAGCATGCAGAAAGCGCCAGAGTGTAGCTGGTCCCATCTCAAACACGATAAGCACAACTGATGCTTTATCTGGCCAATGCGCTAGGGCGGTCAATGCTTCCTGCACAATGCGTCCACTGTAGCAGTCCTCTACCAGTAGCACCTGCTTTTTCGCTTTGCGAGTCTGAGCACGTAACTCCGCCAGCTTGTCCGCGATTGGCTGCCATTGGGCCGAGCAACTCACGCGATGAAGTTTGTAGTCGCGAGTGGCATGTTCAAAGAACTCACCTAGCTGACCTAGGCCCGCCGCCACCGTGCCATAGATGACACTTACCTTTATACCCTCTTCTAACTCCAGCAAATCGCGTACGGTGAGTGGGCTGCGTAGCGACCTCTTAGGTTGGGTAGGCATTTGGTAGCTGCTACGGGCAACATTGATACTGTAATCCTCAGGAGGTGGTGGGTCCTTCAGAAATATGTCAATCTCGGCGTTAATGTCGCTGGGTGACCCTAGCAAAGCCCGAACGTTGGCGGTACGCAGACGGTAGCGTGTAGCCTCACCATTCTTCTTCACCTGTTCTAATATACTCAAGCCTACTAGTTCGGTCAGCAGTGACTCCACGTAGTGCTCTTGGTGTTGGGTGCGCTCAAAGCCTACTGGATAATACAGTTTAGCCAGCTCATGTACTTGCGCCACCGTAGGTTCGGCTGGCTCATTCAAAGCAGACACATGCTGCGTCAGCCCAGCCACCAAGTAGGTAAGTAGGCGGAAGCGTGGGTTCAAGTCAAGCGTGAGCATAAACCGGTGCTTAATTTCAGGCTCTGCTAGCCGCGAAGCCTGCTGTACAGCTTCTTCAGTTATGAATGTTAGTAACTGGCAATCCGGTTCATCACGCTGCTGAGTATATAATACAGCTAATAGCCGAGAGCAGAATTCCTGAATCAAGCCGGGGTAGTAGTTAGTTTCGACCCCAATTTGGTCTACCAAGTACTCGGCGGGTTGGTACGTACCGTCAACTGCCTGCTGGCCGAAGTAAAAGCCCAAGCTTTCCAGCGGCTGCCGAATTAATTCAACTCCTTCCTTAGCTGATAGAGGTCCGATGCCGATGGCCTTATTCATTTGAATAAGGGGTTGGTTAGGTAGCCGGAACGAATGTTGCACGTTGTGTAAGCCTGACAACACAATTTTGAGCCGCTGGCCCGTCGCTTCCATTACTTCGCGGAAGCGTGAAATCACAGCAAAATTCTGTTCAGCATCTTCTTCCAGCAACCTGTCGGCCTCGTCCAGCAGCAAGGTTAGGCAGCGGCTGCTATTTGCGAGGACCCAGGTCTTTATGTCATCCAAAAGCTTATCCAACGAGCGCTCTTTGGCCCATAGAGTTGGTAAATCCGGTAGCTGCGCCTCCTGTAAGTTTCGAATCAGCAGGTTACTCAGAAAGGCGACGGTTTTCTCCCGACCTATCTGGTATATGTCAATGAATAGCACGTAGCGCTGCTCGTCCGGGCAATGGTAGTCGCGCTCTAACTGGCGCAACAGCACAGTCTTACCTAATTGTCGACCTCCGTACAAGATTTGAGCGCTGTCGTGGTTGCGACTACCCAATCGGCGCAGTTCCTCTACTCGCCCAAAAAATAATTCGGGCGGAATAGACCCGCTAGTTACAAAGGGGTTGAGGTGGCTAAAAGGCAGTGTGTGCTGGAAGAAAAGCGGTAGACGGCTCTGCCCAATACCGTGCGAAGCTAGGTGCAATAGCAATAGCTCATCAAACACCAGAAATTCACCTAGCTCTCGCCGGCAGTATACGCCCATTTCCTCGCGCCGATCCCAACTCACGGGTTCTAGTGTAAGTACGATAACCGGTCGCCCAGTGCCGAGTCGGGAGTTACTCTCTACTAAGCTTACTAGCTCGGCGGGGGGAGGTAATGTAGGTAACAATAGTAGGCGGTACTGCCCGCGAGCATCGGAGCCGTAGCGACTTACTGGGCACTGTCGGCGCTCCCGCAGGGTCGTTATTTGAAAATCCAGTGACCGGTCGTAGCGATGGCCACCATTCAAAGGGGCGAGAGGAGAAAGAATCGGGGTAGCGAAGCCGATAAATTCAAGAATCTCGCTTAGCTGCTGCTGGTGCTGACTGCGGAAGGGCTGCTCCACCCGCAATTGGTGCCAACTAGCATAAGCTTGCGCAGCTTCCTGCCGGTCGTTGTCAAAGCCGGACGGTTGGACAGCCTCCGTATCGAGCACACAGCCTGTACGGATGCGCTCCTGCATCTCGTGTGCTTCAACCTGGGTGCTTAATTGCTCTAGCACCAGCAGTTCAGACTTTAGGGTAAGTAAATCAGGGTGCCTAGCTGGGGCGGGCTGCCGCAACCGTTGACCTCGCTTGAGTTGGCTCAAGTAATCGTCGGTTAGCGAAAACCAGCCATTGTGCAATGCCTGTTCCAACAGGCTCTGGTCGGCGGCCGTTAGCCGTAGGTTGTCGGTTTCGACGGTTTGATTAAATATGTCCCTTCGGCGGGTCGCTTCTTGCTGGCGATGTTCGGCTAATTCATTACGTAGGCGAGCAAGGCGACCATGGTGCATCTGAAAATTGTATACATCATCCTCGGCCTCATCACTTAACGTATCAGCAATGCTCTTCAATGCATTCAGCTCCTCAATGCTGACTTCTGCCCAGTCTGTTTCGGCGTAGCCATAGCGCCGGGCCTGCTCAATAGCTTGCTCTACTTGTTGAATGCTTTTGCGAAGCCAGTGCTGCTGCCGCGCCACTGCATCTGGACGCTTGGCGACCAATAATTCGGCCATCTCGGCTAGCTCATTAAAAGCTGATATGTGGCCAATAGGTAAGGTTTGTGCTGCCGATAACAGTCGGGCAGCAAGCTGGTAATTGGGTTCAGAGGACGCAGTTTGCTGCTGATATACTGCCAAGGCACTGGGTGGGGCCACCATAGTAGCTAGCAGGAGTTCCTGGTCAGTTGGCATGTCGACCTGCGGTTCCCAATGCTGGTTTAGTGTTGGGGCATTGGGCGTAAGCAGCCACGGCCAAGACAGTAGGTGGCGCGGCTCGACGATAGTTTCGGGAGCAGTAGGCTGATGCACCCAAGCCAACAGCCCTTCTAGCGCCTTTTGGCACTGAGCTAGCGCCACACGGCGTGGCAGGTTAGGCTCAGCGGCCAGAGCAAGAGCTAACTCTTCGTGCGCCTTGGGTGTGTCTTCCTGCAAATACCGCAGTAATTCTTGATCTTCTTTGGCCCACTCAGCATGGAAGTTAGCGGGCCGTAGCTGCTCTAGTTCTTGATAGCGGTCGGCCAAGGCCATTAGCTCCGCGAGCTTACTGCCTAGCCAGCGAGGAGCAATCGTATTGTGGCGTACCGTTTCTACATCGTCGTGCGGAAAGCCTAGTCGGGTCATTTCCGACCATATCCACCGGTCCCAGGTATTAAGCTTTTTTAACTGTTCCTGCAACTCATTTTTATCGCTAGGCCGTGGGTCTGTCAGGCGACGCAGAATATCCAGCATCTGTGTAGGCAGCTGTCGGTCGCCCAGCAGCGCCTGCCAAAGGCGGGTCATAGGGTGGTCACGCATGCGATGGAATAACGCCGGCTGCCGTTGTTCAACCTCCCACTGTTCCAGCTGCTGCTGAAACTGCTCGGTTTGGATGGTCCAGTTGTCCTGCGCCTGCACCCGGTTAAGTTGTTCTTCACTGAACGGGAAGGGACTGGTACGTCCGCGCAGACGATAGCCCAAGCTGCTGAAGATGGGCAGGTTATTAATGCCCCCTGTGCTCAGCCAATCGCGCAGGTCAGTAGCAGGGGATAGCAGAGTAGGACGTAAGGCTCCTGCCCACGCAAGCAGTACTCGGGTATCAGGCGCTTCTTCGGGGCTAGCCACTATGCCTTCTTCTTCAAAAGCCACCGCATCGTAAGTTAACAGGGTGGCAATTGGGCCGTAGTCTGACCTTACTTCTGGGCCGAGAATGCTCGCCCGCAGCAGCCAAGCAGGCAACACTGGTACTTGTTTGGCATCAGCAGCCAAAGCCTGTTGACTTCTGGCAAGCTGGTAAAGCCAAGCTCCGCCATCATTGTCTAGCAGGTTCCAGAATGCTGAACTCATGCTTGGTTTGGGAGGCAGGTCGGCTACGGGTTGAGAAGCAGGTGCCGAATTCGCTACATACGGCAGCACTTCTTCGCTAGCTGTTATTTGCTTTATAACTACTTCTGCAGCCGGCGGAACTATAATTTCTGCTGGTTTTAATTCTTCCTCGACAACTACAGGAGGTGAAATTGCAGCTAACGCTACTGACTTCTTCTCGAGTATAATGGCCTCTTGAATAGGGGCAGACGGCGTTGCAACTTCTGTTAAAGCAGATTGCTCGTGCGAAATAGATGGCGCGGTGAATACTGAATCGGATGTAATAGCCAGTTTCGCAGATGTCTGGAGTAGCTTTTCAGTACTCCCAGACGATTCAGCAGCTACTATCTGAAGCTGCCCCATCACCCAGGCAGTATAGATGCTCATGCCATCAGCTAGGTTGAGCAAAGGCTTACCCGCTTGCATAAGACCGGCCGTAGTCTTACCTTCCTGGCGCCATACTTCAAAAGCTTCTACCAACTGAGCAAACTGGGCAAGCAGGTGCGTTCCGTCACTTAGACTTTGAGCTACCACATTATCCAGTGCTTCCCCAAGGGCCTCCGCCTGCTGATAAACAGCAAGTAGTGGCTCAAATACTGGTTCCTCACGGTGACGAATCTGCGTCACTTTCTTGAGCACTCCCTGCGCCTGTTCTCGTAGCGAATGTGCGGCTGCCGCTACGTCAACCGCCGTTTGCAAGGCCTGCGCTAGTTCTCGCCATTCGCTGAGTGGTGCCCCATCGGTGGGTGTTGGCAACGCAAAAAGCTGAGCCCGCGTTTGTAATGCTTGCGAGACCCGCTCATATTCAGTTACTATCTCACTTGTATCAAATAAGGGCAATTCAGCTAACAATCCGGCTCGTAGTTTATTAACTAGCTCTACTGCCACGTTGGCAGCCTCAACCGTACGAGCTATTAAGCTTTCTATCCGGCTGGTCAGTTCAATTGCTGTGCTTTCCTCATCTTGTACCTGAGTGGTGGTAGCTACCGGCTCGCTTATAATCTTCAACGCCACTACTTCTTGGGGTGGCTCACCAGTGTCTGATAGCAGCATTGCAGCTTGAGGCGCTACAGTATTTGCACTGAGGTCAGACGGCAACTCTGAGTTCTTAACTCCAACTGAAGGGGACCAACCCAACAGCAGCGCCATCAAAATACAGTGCTCAACAGGTTCGCCATTACGCCGGATACCAGCCGGAATATTCGAACTATTAGCGACGTTTCCAGCGGGTAAGGGTTGACCAAAGTCCACTGGCTTTACAGCTATTCCTGCCGTCAATAGTGCCTCCTTTACATGCTCGCGCAACCCGCCAGGCTGCGACTCAAACCATATGCGTAGTATCCTACGCTGAATTTGCTCGTCTTTGGCACTCCACTTTATCAAGTGGGTATGTATATCAATGGGCTTCTTGCTGCTAAGTCGGGCAGGACCTGTCATCCATTGTAATAATTTATTTATATTACCGCTATCGTGCTTGTGGGCTGCTTTTACAATGCGCGCCCGAAGCTTTTCATCGAGAATTAGTGCGGGAGCTTGGTAATCATTCTTCATTATCCGGTAATTTTTATAACTAGCATTATATTAGGCTACAGCTCGTGCATTACGGCTTATTTTGTCGATGACAGCGAATAGTTCGCTTACCTGGCCTGTATCGCGAAATACGCCTGCCACTCCCTCATGATGTCGCTCAGTGAAGGGACTTTCGAAGAGCTGCCGTGGAGCCACTGTACCATTAACTACTAAGTAGTCAATCAGGCTGTTGACAAATGCTATTTGATCGGCTGTGAGAGTGCGACTGGCCACGAAGCCAGCGAAGGCTTCCTTGGCGGCGTTCACATCAAGGCCTAGGATACCGCGCACAAACTCTCCCAACGGCGGGGGCTGTGGCAGGTGCAATTCGGCGGTAAGGTCAGCGGTAGTGCCGCGCTCGTGGCCGTCGAATACCAAGCGCTCTAGAGCATCCAACTCGGCGGCAGTAATAGGTTGATTGCGGCACAGGCGCGAGATGGTAACATGGTGTCGATTGTCGCGCAGGTAACTGGCCACGCGCTGGTGGTAGCTGGCCAACGCGGCACCTCCGAGGGCCTGGATGTCCTGCTCGGCCGCCAGACCCAACTCATCGGCAAAGTGCGTGTACACTATAGGCTGCTGCTCACGGTCTAAGAATTTTACTAGGTCGCGCAGACGCTGGCGAGCATCTTCGAGCTGCGGTAGCGTCACCTGCTGCCAGAAAGCGGTGCGCTGCAGTTGCTGTAGCAACTCGTGCTGCGCTCCGACAGCAGGAATATTGACTTTGCGGCTCAGTTGGTAACCCATGCTACCGAGGCGCTCCACGTAGCCACGGCGGCGAGCGCTATTTTGCACTTGGGCCAGCATCAGGTTAAGCAATAGTAAATCGAAGCGGCGAGCTAACTCGTCGGTGCCCTCTGCAGGAGCTAGGGGAGCGAGGTGAGCTTCCGCGTCCTGCACATCAGCTCGGCTGAGTGTCTCCCAACGGGTGCGGTGGTCCCCATACTCCTCCACGTAGCGTAGTTGGGCACGCACAGCGAAGCTGGTCCTGTCAAGGCCAGCCACTTGGGTGTGTAGCGTATCGAGCAATTGCTGACGTAGCTGATGGTGAGCAGCATCAGCATGGTAGACAGGTGCGCGCAGCACTTCGGCTAGGGCGAGACGCTGAGCGAAAATCTGCTGGCTTAGGGGCGTGGGCGGAGCCGTGACCAAGCCTTCGGGACGGGCCTCGAAGAACTCGAAGTTCTCGCAGAAGTCGAAAATAAGAAAATACTCTTTGTCCTGGTTTGGTCCGAATAGGTTGGGGCGTAAGCGAGTGCCGCGGCCCAGCATCTGCCAGAACTTGGCACTGGAGCGCACAGGTTTGAAGTATACCAGATTTACGACCTCCGGAATATCGATGCCCGTGTCGAGCATATCTACCGAAATGGCCAACTGAGGCAGCTTATCAGGCTCGCTGAATCTGTCAAGCAAGTCTTGAGCATACTTTTCCTCATTATCGATAATGCGGGCGAACTCACTGCCCAGTTGCGGAAACAACTTATGGAAGCGCTCCTCGATGTAGACAGCGTGCTTGTGACTGCGGGCGAAAAGAATGGTCTTACCCAACTTATCGCCGCCCTCCACCCGTATGCCGTTGGCTAGTACGTAGCGCAACACTGCGTCCACAGTATCCTGGTTGAAGAGCCAAGCGTTGAGGGCGCTGGCCTCAATCTCGTCGGGCAGCTCGCCAGTAGCTTCATCACGAAACTCAGCTTCATATTCTGCCTTTTCCTCCTCACTCAGCTCTTGGTAGCGAATACCATGGCGCTGAAACTTCAGCGGCACCGACAAGGCCCGAGGGGGTACTAAGTACTTATCCTGTACGGCTTGGCTTAACTCGTAAGCATAAGTAGGCTGATGGTCTTCCAACCCAAATAGTTCGTAGGTGTTGCGGTCTATCTGGGTGAGGGGCGTGGCTGTGAGACCTACGAGCAGAGCGTCGAAGTAGGCGAAAATGGCTTGATACTTCTGATACACCGAGCGATGGGCCTCATCGATGATAATGAGGTCGAAGTGCCCCGGTCCAAAGGCCCGGGGGCGGCCGGGAGTAGCAGCCTCGTCCAGTCGGTTCATCATCGTGGGGTAGGTCGAGAAGACCAGCCGCACGTCGGTATTGTCGGGGTCGCGGGTAAGGTCGGTAGCCGAGTAGGTGGGCAGATACTGGGCAAAGGCGTTCTTGGCCTGCCGCACCAGGGCACGGCGGTCAGCTAGAAACAGCACATTCTTCACCCAATTGGCTTGGCTGAGCAACTCCACTAGGGCGGCAGCAGTACGAGTCTTACCCGCACCGGTGGCCATCACTAGTAAGGCCCCACGCTGCTTGTCGTGCTGGAAGCGCCGGGCCACCCGCCGTATGGCCTCCGTTTGGTAGTAGCGTCCTGCTATGCTGGCATTGACAGTAGACGTAGTGAGGTCGTGCCGACCGGTGCGGCGGGTAATGAGGCGGCGCAGTTCGTCGTGGGTGAGGAAGCCGGCCACGCGCCGGGGCGGATAGCTGGTAGCAGGGTGGTCATCGAGCAGGAAGGTATCGAAGCCATTGGTATAGAACACCACTGGGCGCTGGCCGTGCATTTGCTGCAGAGCGTCGGCGTAGAGGGTAGCTTGGTGGCGCCCCTGGCGGGCATCGCGCAGAGTATGCTTGGCTTCTATCACTGCTAGAGGTAGGCCGTCGTCGCCCCAGAGCACGTAGTCGGCGCGGCCGGTACCGCTGGGATTGGTGCTCAACGGCATCCCTATCAGCGGGTACTCGGCCACGCGGGGGCCAGTAGGGTTCCAGCCAGCCTCGCGTAGCAGCAGGTCGATGTAACGAACGCGGGTTTCGGCCTCTGAGATAGCCAGGGCGGGCAAGGGTTGGGATTGAGCGGCGTTGTGAGCCTTTATTTCCTGCACTTCGGCCAAACGGGCGTGCAACGCAGCTATGGCTTGGGCGCTGGCGGCCAGTTCAGCATTCTTGCGGTCCAACTCCTGCTGCTGGGCGTGGTAGGCGGCTTCCAGGCGCTGAGCTTCGGCCAGGGTGGCATCGGCTGTTTCGGTCGGAGGTAGTAGGGCTTCGTCGAAAGCAGATAGTGCTAGGCGCTCGGGGCTGTAGCTAGCAGCCAACCACACCAGCGTATTGTGCAGCAGGCGCAGGGCAGCGAATGCCTCATCTGTCGTGGGACTGACTTTGTTGTGGGCAGCTTCATTGCCAGCCTTACGAATGACATTAGTGCCCTGCCAGCGTTGGTAGCCGAGCAGGTTGCGAAAGGAGGGCTCGTGCAGCAGTGCTGCCAAGTTATCTTGGTAAGGTAACGTTAGGCTGTCGTCATTATCGTAGAGCCAGCGTACGGCATTTTCCAGCGCAATTCGGCTGTTGAGGGCAGCCAGCCGGGGAGCATTCCACACATATTTCTCAGCCTCTTGGGCTGATTGATAGAGGTCTGGCCAATAGGATTCTAAGAAAGCAAAGTTGGAGCGCGGGGTAGCGGTGGGCATAGCTCGGATGGACAGAACGGAACAGCGACTAGCTCAACCTAATGATGAGGACGAGTTTAGACTCAGCAATATTAGGAAATTCAAGTAATATTTATCCGCTTAAGGGAGATGTAAACCGGTTGGTTAGCAGAAATTTGCGTATTAGTAGTAACTGCGCAGCTAGCAAGGCACCTAGCTAATAAAATTAGTGTTATCTTCGCGTCCCGTTTTGCAAAATCCTGCTACTATGGTGTTTGATGCCTTCGATTACGATAAAGCCCTGAACGTACTGCTCTATGTGGTGCAGCAGCTGGGCCGGCCCGGCTACCACCAGACGTTCAAGACTTTATACTTTGCTGAACAGCATAGCCTAGCTACCTACGGCAGCCCTATTCTAGGCGATGGTTTTGTGAAGATGGAAGCTGGACCGGTACCCTCTGAGGTGTACAATATGGTAAAAATTGCCGATGGACGTAACCAGGACAAGCGCCTTGCGCCTGAGTACGTGCAAGGGGTACGCGAGCGGCTAGGCGCGGTAAAACCGCACCATCTCACAGCCCTGACTGCGCCTGACCTAGATTTTCTAGCTGAAACCGAGCGCGAAAGTCTCGACCATGCCATTACCCTATGCGCTCCCCGTGGCTATCAAGAGCTAAAAGACCTCTCGCACGACGCTGCCTGGGAAGCAGCCTCGCTTAATGGCTTTATGGACACGTTAAAGATTGCTGCTGCGGGTGGGGCCGATAATGAGGCACTTGCTTACTTGGCCCAGCACCTGGCAGACGACAGCTACTATGCCGCCTAACACTTTTTGCAACGCGTGGGCAGCTTAGGCGACTTTTTTCCAGAAGATGAGCGGCTAGCGCACAGCGCTCGTGCCCTAATAGTAGGCACGCTGGTGCGCTCCCCGGTGCAAGACACCACGCCACCCAAGTACAAATTTTGGATTGTAGTAGGCTTTGCCGACGGCGGCACCGAAGAGATGGGTATCGTGTATCTTAACACCACTCCCAACCCATTTCTAACGCGCAACCCTGTGCTGGCTCGCCTGCAAATCCGCATCTGCCACGATGCGCGTAACCTAGTTGACTATGACTGCTTTGCCGATTGCACCGAAATCCGGCGCAAGAGTGTGGCCGCCATCCGGCAGCAGTTGGCTGACGAACCAGGCTATGTGCGTGGTCACCTCAGCGGTCCCGAACTGGCTCAGGTGCTCAATGCCCTGCGCACTAGCCCCAAAATCTCGCCCCGCGACAAGCGGCGGTTTGGGCTGGAATAACGCAGGGAACTATCGATATAGGCGGTAATTGATGGGCTTGCGCCAGAAGTCAAAGCAGCGTGCCATTTCCATTTCGCCAAATAAGTCAGCTTGTAGCCGCTTCACCGTGCTAAGACCTAATGCGGCTAAGTTGTAGAAGCCTTTGCTTAGCAGGCCAGTTTCGGCCAGCATAGCTACTACACTTTAAAACGGGTGGCCTTCGTTATATTCCTCGCTGCTGATGTCGCCAAGGATGCAGCCGATTTCGGCACGGTCGTGGGCTAACGTCAGGTCAAGGCCAAACTGGCAATGCATACTCAGCGCCGAATATGTGGTGGTTTTGCTCGTACTAGCTACATCAATTAGGTAATCGCGGACAGTGATGTGCATGGTATCAGGCTGTTGTGGCACCATCAATCAATTCGCACATGGCTCGAATGATACGATTGAACTTATCGGCTACCGGCTGCCAATTTTCGGTGCTGCTATCAAGTTGTTGCAGTTCGACATAAGGCACGTACACCGACACTGCGAAACCTAGCGACACAGCCGTGTAGTTGCGGTCAGTATTGATAAAGTGGTTATGCCAGCTATCCTTGTGCTTTTCCCACTGATGGCCAATATCTTTGGTTAGCATCGTTTCTAATTCGGGCCATGAGTCCCTCTCCCACTTGCCAGCATACGTATCAAACGACGGCTTACTCATGAACTCACTTGGCACGTGCGCCTCGAAGATATAGCGGTTGAAGTGCGAGAATTTCAGGTATTTCTCCACGTCCACTGCGTAAGTCTGCCCATCAATCGTGAGAATTTTGGTATGCATCCAGTCCAATGAGCGCTGAAACAGGGGCCAGCCCTGCCCTTTGGTATTACCAGGCCATATGTTCACGACAATACAACCTTGGTTGTCGTCGCTCAGCTCAGGATGCGTGATTATTTCGCTGGCCCACCCTACATTGATGGGCATAGCTACTCGGTCGTTAAACCATTTTAGTTTATCACCAAAAGCTTGCTGTTGAATATAATGTAGTCGCTTGTAGAGAGCTGCTTCGTTGACTGCGCCACCTCGGGCAAATGGAATGGAAGCAAAGGGCAGCACCTCGTCCCAGTGCGGGCGGTGATACTGAATTAGCTGCACAAAATCGGCAGTGAAAGGGCTCGCATGGCCCGCCAATTGGTGTAAGTTACGGGTAGTAGTAGCTAGCCGCACTACGCGTGCCCAGCTTAGTGCCTTTGCTGACATCACGGTAGCCCGGTCGTCACCCTCGCTTTCCTGATAGGCCGCTACTTGCCCCTTAAGTTGAGCTAAGCAGTCTTCGCCAGTGCGCTTTACTTCTATTAGCACTAGTACGTCTTTATAACGAATAGTAAGGTCGGTAACAGGCGACTCATTGCGCCAGGGTATGACAGTAGCGTAGGCAGTAGCGTTCAGGTCAGCTTCGGTAAGAGCTACCGGGTAGAGCGTGGTGCAGGGTTGCAGGTCACACACAGCTTGCTGCACGTTCACTACGAGACGGTCAGCAGTATCGGTCAGGTGCAGATGCTGACGCAGTACATCCTCGCCTATAATCGCACCTAGCACTGTGTAAAGGAATAAGGTATCGTGCTGTAAGCATAAGGCTAGTGCGCGTGTCAGGTTGTTTTCTAGTACCTGGTTATCGTCGCTAGCGGCGTAGTGTCGGAATAAGTTCAGGTGTTGGTTTTGGTGTGCCATGCCAGGTGGCTAAGTTTGAAAGGGTAAAGTGCTTCCCAATTTCATCGAAACACCTATGCATCTTGTCCTGCTACAATCATTAGGACGGGCTAGCTTGAGCGATGGCTTTTGCACTACTTATGCACTAGCAAGTACCGCAGTAGCACCTTGGACAGTGTGATACTAGCTGCCTCGTGCTCTAAAAAGGTGAGTGCGGTGGGCCTAGACTCAGTAAATAGTTCGGCTTGTAGGCGCTGCCCTAGGCGTTGCCGTAATTGCTGCCGGGCAGCGGTGGCGGGTACTAACCGGCGCAGCAGGTCCGTCAGTGGGTCAGGCGCTTCCGGCTTTTGAACGGGCCTAAATTCTGGTCGCAGTACCTCAGGTGTAGCAGAGGTACCTTGCTCGGTAGATGGGCGGCGGCGTGTTCGGTTGACACGCTCCAACTCAGCCTCCCACCGGGCTACGGGCGGCGAGCTAGGGCTAAAGATATCAGGAGAGAGGACGGGCTTGGCAGGGGCTGTAGTGTAGGCTAGTAACGCCAATTCTTGCAATCGTACCTGGTCCAGCGCCTGTGTGGCGGCGGCATCTACTACCCACCGGGCTTTATCTTCCTCGGCAGGTAGTGGCTTTAGCTGATAGCGTGTGGTTACATCGGCAGTCAGGTATAAGCTGAAAGCGTGCTTGAACTGACGCAGCAAATCGGGGCCTAGCTCTGCCTCGCGGGGGCGCAGTTCGGGTAGTTCACCGTGGCCGATGGTAATTACTAGCGGATGGTCGTAGCGCATGGCCGAAGAGGCCCTCCGCCGGTCACTGATACGGGCTGCGTTGAGGGTTTCGGCCGTCCAGTAGCTGGCCTGCCCCGTGGCTGTATCGTAGGCCCATACCAGCAGCGGCTTGCGGCTGCCAAAATGGGTAGTAAGGCGCTCACCCGTCAGCTGGTCACGGGTGAGCAGCAGGGCCGTCTGGTCGGACAGGCTCATGCCGAGGACACTGAGCTTCTGCGAATCCCAGAGCAGCGGTAATACGGCACACTCCAAGCCCGGCTCGTCACCTTCGCCTTGCAACTCCAAGTACTGCTCATACAGGTTGGCTTGGTAGCGGTGGCATTGCTGGCGCAAGGCCAGTAGGTAGGCCTTGGCTTGGCGATAGAGGGTAGTGCGCCGGTTTAGGGTGAGCACCAAGGAGGCTTCGCGGTTGCCACCACCTAGGGCAAAAACCGTGAAGTTATGGCTCCCTACCCATAGCTCGGCTCGCCCGCTAGGCAGGTCAAACAACAGCAGCTTGGTATGCAACAAGTGGCGGTTGAGACCCAACTCTGACGAGCCAGCTACTTTACGCAGAAACAAATACAACTCAGTAGCGCCAGCCTCGTGAAACGCTCTCAGGCGCTCAACTCGCGTGCCACCGCGAGCATTGCCATGCAAATCGACACAGCAAAATGAGGGCGACCGACCCAGCAACTGCTGAAGCCGGTGGCTTAAGTAGCCAGGCACGATAGTCCAGAAGGCCACACTAGCATATAGGGCGGTAGCCGCGTCGAGGGTTTGATTGAGTCGGGCGACAACAGAACGGTCGTCATTCGTACCCCATTTAATTGGCAATAGCTCGGCTTGTAATGTCGGCATATGTCACTAATCAGCCAAAGTGCCGCCCAACTCGCCCCGAAAAGCCTGCTGTAATAGGCTCTGAAACAACGCTTCTGAATGTGCTTGCTGCTGTTGCACGGCGGCTTTCTGCTGTTCGATACACGCCACAGTATCGGCGAATTTCTGCTGAAGCGGTAACGGCGGGAGTGACAGTTTTGTGTCTTTGATAATTCCTAGGTTCAGCCCATCCATAATAGCTCCTTTGCTACGGGCTGCCAACTGCCGCACTATCCTAGGGTCAGCACATAGTGAATACGAAATGAAAATTGGTAAAGCAAGCTGCTGATTTAATGTGATAGCTGCTAAGTGCTTTGAGTTAATAGCCGCTGGAATATCATCCGGCACTACTGCCGTTCGCCCGATTGTACCCATGATGGAAATGAGTACGTCGCCCGGGTAAACAGTGTATCGCTTCAGCTTTTCGTATTTCTCCTGAGTAATGAACCTAGGCTTTGCCCACTCAAAATAGTTGTTAACTACGTTATCAATACCTAAAACAAAGGTGCCCTCTTCTACAAACTCGCTGTGCAACAAGTCGCTACCAAACGGCCCAGTACGCATACTGTTTTTAGTGGCTTTGGCCAATTCGGCAATTGTCTTTTCAGGCCACTTGCTGGCCTCAGGGTTCTGGTTACCGAATAACTCCGCAAATACCGCATGCATCAGCACATCGTAGTACTCCAATAGTTGTCGGTCTTGCTGCCGCAATTGGTCGGCTTGATCGAGCACGCGGGCAATATGCTGCTGCTCAGCTAGGGGCGGAAGGGGAATTTCTAAGGTTTCCAGTGACTGCCGCGAGATGTGCGGAATTGTTGCACCAGTACAATTTTCTCGTAAATACTTAAACTTTGATTTGAGAAAGTAACCCACATATGGTGTACTAATAGCGGCCTTTTTTGGTATCAGCTTAGCTAGAGTGCTCCCGATAACACCCGTAAGCCCGTACCCAATCGTACCAGCGTTTGCTCCATCCCAAGCTATAATTACATCTTCAGGTTTGCAATGAATCAGTTTGACGTTGTCCTGGCAGTACTTCAAATTATCGTCAGCGCGTAAATCGTCAATTTGGATAAACCGAACTGAACCGTCAAACTGTGTATTAGAGAAATCGGGCGCTTTTTGGCCTTTAGAAATAGAAAAGAGGTCAGCTATCTTCATCCCAATAATTCCTCAAGCTGTAAAAGAGTCTGTTGGCGCTCGGCGTCGAGGGCGCGGATGGCGGCTAGAATGGCGTGGGGTGCGTCGTGTTGCACGGCCTCGTGCACAGTTTCACGGTAGCGATTGATGCTCAAGTCATAACCTTGAGCGCGGATTGCGGTCACGGGCACCATAAATGACTGCTCAGTGCGGGCACGGCCGCTCTCGGCGGCTTCGTAGCGTAGGTGCCAGCGGGCCACCGCGTCCGGAATATCGTTGGTGCCGGGCTTGGAAGGATCGAGAGGCGTGCGCTTGTCATCGAGCGAGTAGCCGTCTGCCCGCATATCGTAAAACCATACTCCGTCGGTGCCGCCCGAATTAGTTTTGGTGAACAGTAGTACCGCCGTACTCACCCCCGCGTAGGGCCTAAACACCCCGCTCGGCATCGATATCACCCCGTCGAGCTTTTGCCCATCAATCAGTGCCTTGCGGATGGCCACATGGGCCTTGCTGCTGCCAAAGAGCACCCCATCGGGCACAATTACAGCCGCCCGGCCACCGGTTTTCAGCATTCGCAGCATGAGAGCCAAAAACAGTAGCTCCGTCTTCTTGGTGTCTACGGTACGGCTCAGCCCCTTCTCCACCGTGTCCTTGTCTAGCGAGCCCTTGAAGGGCGGGTTAGCCAGCACCAGCGTGTAGGCCTCCCGAATGCTCGCATTAGCCTCGCTCAGCGCGTCCCGAAAGTGTAGCTGCGGATTATCAATGCCGTGCAGCAGCATGTTCATTGCCCCGATGCGCACCATCGTCGAGTCGAATTCCACGCCATTGAAGGCTCGATTCTGAAAGTGTTCGGCCACCTCACGCCGGTTGACGACCTCGGGGAAGTGTTCGCGCAAGTACTCACCTGCTCCCACCAGAAAGCCACAGCTACCCGCCGAGGGGTCACAAATAGTATCCTGCGGCGTGGGCTGCATCATCTCCACCATCATCCGGATGATGTGGCGCGGCGTGCGAAACTGCCCGTTGGTACCGGCTGAAGCAATCTTGCTCAGCAAGTATTCGTAGAGGTCGCCTTTTGTATCACGGTCGCTCATGTCGATGGCCGAGAGCATAGTCACGACGCGTTCCAGCAGATTGGGCGTGTTAATCATGAAGATGGCATCTTTCATGCGCTCCGCAAACACGGAGTCCACTCCGCCGGCCTCCTTCATAAACGGAAACACCTCTTGGCTCACCACCCGAAACATGGTGTCGGCGTCCAGTTCTTTGAAGCGGCTCCAGCGCAGTTGCTGTTGGTCAGGGCCAAAAATAGAGTTCTCTACTGCCTCTCCCGTCCAGCGAGCCTTAGCCTCGCGCCCGGTTTGTAGCTCGTCGAGCCGCCGGATAAAAAGCAGGTATGTGATTTGTTCAATAACGGTGAGCGGGTTCGACACACCTCCTGTCCAGAAGGCAGTCCACACCCGGTCCACCTGGTTGCGCAGGTCGCCAGTAAGCATGAATTCGAATTAAAAAAGCTGCTAGCAAGAGTCAGCCGCCGAAGGTACTATGCAAGGCAGCACGGGCGGTAGACCGGCCACGATAGCTTTAGCCTGCTCATTGGGCATCATACCAATTACTCCACCAAATTTAATGACTCGGCGTGCCCACTTCTCTTCGCGGTACCCAATAGCATCCGTCTGGCCGTTGTATAATACATCGTAGGCTGGCCGTGAGGAATATATTAGCAATACTAGCAGGTCGTCAGCCGCTCCCTTGTCGTTAATGCGTAAGAAAGTGTTAGTTCGTTTGCTCCGCACACGTGCTTCCGACCAAGCTTTCACCTGTACTGTGCGCTCGGTGCCATTACGCTGCCAGTGGCCATCTATTCCTTGCTTTCCCCGGCTGGCTTTTTTCATACCAAATATCTCCTCCGCAATTATTTCGGCCGCCATTCCGATAACGTTGCTGTCGTACTCGCCCAACTCGTTAACCAAGCGCACAATTTCTAATGCTTTTGCTACTCGTTCATTCATGTACAGATGAGCTTTATGCTAGGATAGCAATTAGCTTCCCGCTTGCCGGTTCAGTTTTAAGTACTTCGCTACCACGCGGGCATCTATACCAAGTAGTAGCGCCGCTTGCCGCTTCACCCCGCCACAGTGAGCTACTGTACGCGCTACGTAAGCTGCCATGGCAATCTCCAGGGTAGTAGGCGTAGTAAGCTCCTCTCCTACTCCCCCAGCTAATAGCCGTCGCGGTAGTTCGATAGGCGGCACTGGCTGACCCGGTTCGCTAAACACATACAGCGTTTCTACTAGGTTTTCCAGTTCGCGTACGTTGCCTGGAAAGGCATAGGATAGCATTAGTTGCCGGGTTTCTGTGGCTAAAACCAGCTGCGTTGGACATCGCAGGCTACGTTGCTTAACCGCTATGAAAAAATCAAGCAGTTGCGCTCGTTCTCCAGCTGGATAGTCACGTAGGGCTGGCAATTCCAATTCAGCTACAGCAAGGCGATAATATAAGTCCCAGCGGAAACTGCCCTGTCGGCATCGTTCCTCTAGATTAGCGTGGGTAGCGGCTACTACGCGCACGTCGACTTGCTTGGGCTGACCACCCACCGGCTGAATCTCGCCGTCCTGCAATACCCGTAGCAGGGCCAACTGCGTGGCCGGCCCAATATCCCCAATTTCGTCAAGCAGCACTGTGCCACCATCGGCCAATTCGAATATGCCTTTTGTAGTTTCGATGGCTCCCGTAAACGCGCCCTTTTGGTGCCCAAACAGCCGACTTTCCAGCAATGACTCCGTAAGCGCCGCGCAGTTTAAGATCATGAACGGCCGCCCGACCCGCGCTGATTGTTCATGCACTGTACGGGCTAAGTGCTCTTTGCCAGTGCCGCTTTCACCGCGCACCAGAACCGTTACTTTATCAGTTTGAGCCACCTGCCCAGCTCGGCGGTACGCACTGCCTAGCACGGGCAGTACCAAAAACTTCTCCGCATTGGCCGGCTCTGCTATAGGCTTAGCCTCTGGCTCTGCTGCTAAGCGGTCTTTTACCCGGCGCGCTGAACGCAAAGCTAAAGGCATAGCTTCAGCGGCAGTGCGCGTTGCCACCCGCTGCTCCCGGATAATAGCTGTTACCGGTGCAGCCGACTGCTCTACTTCTAATTGCAATAGCTCAGGTTGCCCATCGCCACTAAAACGGCCCGCACGGGTTTGTACTAGGTGAGTGCGCAATCCTAAGGTGGTGTGAGCAATATACCAAGCCAATTGCATCACGCTAGTACCAGGCGAGAAATACAAAGTCAATTCGTTATCTGCGTGCTGTAGCAGCCAAGTTTCCACTTTGCCTTTTAGCTCGCGCAAGCTGATAATGTCGTGTACCGGTAGCAGTTCAGCCCGCACTGCCCGACCTGGATGCCGCCGCAATAGCTCATTGAGCAGCCACTCTACTTGGTTTTCCTGCCGGGCCTCTGCATACAAAATTACGTGTTCATCGTACCCCCCTGCCTCGAAGAAATGCTGATGAAATTGCACCGTAGGGCCGGTCACATTCACGCCAGCAAACGCGCCGGTATCCCGCTCTTTAGAAAAGTCATTATTGACCGCCAGCCACGAAACCATTAAATGCGCCATACTCTGGGCGAAAATAGGAAACTATCTGCCGCATTTTATAACTAGAGTAAGTTGGCTGAATCAGAGGGCAGCAAATATTAACTCCCACGTTCATAATTAACGAGTCAAATCTTGAGTCTTTAAAAAGTGGTGGTCAACTTTCGCAACTTTCTTCGCGGCTGGTGTGCATCGGCAAGCAGATCCTGAAATTTGGAGCACTTACCAGTATTCTTGGTCGAAACATGGGCATGGAGAGTGACGGTTGTTATGCCCTGAAAGTACTCCAATAAGGGTCAGGAAAATACGACTCAAAAAAGGGCTTCTACGCGCTGGAAAAGCCCTCTCGAAAACCATCCAATAAGGGCCCCTTTAATTAACGGCTCTCTAGCAAGGTTTAAACATAGACAAGTCAATAAGCTAGACTTTCTGAGCTATTGTGAAATCATCACGATACACCTAACCGCCGCCCTTCGTCAAGCAAGAGCAAGCGCACAAGAGCTGCTACACTCACACCTCGTGCCTTGGCTATGCGGCCAAAGTATTCCCTTTGGTCTTCACTATCACACTCTACACTGAGTAGCGGCCTACGTGAAGGCTTGCTTACTGGGGTCTTCATACTGCAAATGTACTTCTATCCTATGCGCGCTGCACAAATAAAATATCTTGCTTCGCTAGCCTAACACTAGTGTTACGCTATTCATACACTATCTTTGTAACGTTCAAGTCGAACACTCCACCTCGTAGCAAGCGAAAGAGGCCACCCCCGGCAAGGGATGGCCTCCGATGTAGCACCTGTTAGGACCAGGCACTACGAGTTGGGTTTTGGTCAACCCTAATCCAAAAATACATGGCAAACCATGTAAGTGGGAAGAGTATGCTTACGAGCGTACCCCCATCCCTTCTAGACGAGCTACGCCAGCACGTCCTACTGCCCCTTATCGGCAACCCCCTTTTCAGCGAAGCGGAACAACTGCGGGCCAACCGCTTCGTCCACGAAAGTGACGACATCGCCCGTCTCACCCGCTGGGGAGCAAATGTCCTGGCCGAAATCACCCGTCGCCAAGCCGAAGCTGCCCACCAGCGCCGCGACCTCGCCACGGATTCCACATTGCGCCAGTTGCATTCCGGTAGCTTCCGCAGCCACCGCGCCCGCCTGTGCCAGCCCGCCCAGACCTGGGTACCCGGTGCTTTCTTCCCCGATAGGTCCGACCGCCGAGCCGGCACGTTCGACCGCCTGGCCATTGGTCGCTTCCTACCGGCGGACGCGCTAACATTTGCCGACCTGCTTAGCCAGCCAGCACGATGAGTTCCCGACGCGACCTCAAGCTGCTACGCCGGGCCCGCAAACTGGCCCGGCGCCAGCAACGGCAGCTGGACACCCTGGAACTAGCCGGCCTCACCGCCGTCACCCTGCACGCCCATGGTCAGCAGCTGACTATCACGATTGAGCGTCCCACCGGTACGGCCCTCGTCGGCGTGTTATACGAAGCGCTGCGGGACCGCCGGCAGGCCTGCGCGGCCGAAGCCCGCCAGGTTCGGCAGGACTGGCTGAACGGCAAATGGCTGGACGGCCGGCTGGTGGCACCCGCGCCAGCCTCGCTGCCCTAGCGTCCCCTCCTCTTGCTTACCCCCTCTTTTTCCGCTGGCTGACCAGCCGGCCGCCCCGCCGCGTCCCTTTCGACAGCCCCATCCCCTCCGTTATGCTTTCTCCGGTTGCCTCTCGCCTGCCTTACCGGCAGGCTACTCCCGCCCAACAAGCGCAGGCCCTGCTCGCCTTGCGCCACCTCCTGCGGCACCACTTCCCCACCCTGCCCGCGCCCGCCTTCGCCCGCTCGCTGGCCGAGTTGCGCCCCGACCTAGTGGTTGACCAGGCGCAGGTGGGCTTCGCTCACCAGGAGGTAACCCAGCTGGTGCAACTGCTGGCCGCCAGCCCCGAGCTGCCCTTCCTCGACCCGCCCATCTACGGTCCGCCTACGCTGGACTTGGCCCAGCACAGCCTGCTCACGAGCGAGCTAACTGTACAAGCTTTGGTCGAGTTCGTCGCCCAACAAACCCGCTGCGGCCCCCACCTCTACGCGCTGCTGCTGCGGTTGGTCCACTACTACCCCCTGGCCGAGCAGGTCGTGCAGGCCTGGCCCTGGCACCTGGCCAGCAGTCCGCCGCTGCCCCGCAGCAGCCCGGGGTGGATGCCTGCGCCCGGTAGTCCGGAAGTGATGCATTACCTGCACCAGCTCGCCGCTACCAGCGGCTTCCTTCCCTAGGTTAGGTCCGGTCGGGTACGCTATCCTTCCTGCCAGGAAGGGCTCCTTGCGCGCATTAAGCCCGAGGCAAACCCCATGGCTCGTCAGGGGAGCTACCCGGTCGGCCCCGGCCATCTTTCTGCCTCCACCACTGGGAGCTGCCCGCCGCCTTACAGGAGGCGGATGCCCACCTCCAGCAAGGCGGCGGTTATCGCCTGCTCTAACTCCTGCGCGATGGGCGCATTCAGCTCGGCCGGCGACAGTTCGCGGTTGGGGTCGCCCGCCAGGTGCCAGCCCTTGACCATGTCCGCTTTCATAAACCGCATGGCCGCCCGGACCCGGTGGTAGAGCCCGGCCAAGGAGCCAGGCTTTCGCTCGCCGCCAGCCGCCGGTAGGGACGCCGGCGGATGCCCGCTGACCAGCGCCCGCCACTCGGGTCGGGACAGCGTTTGGTAGAGCAGCTGCGTAGCCTGGTTATAGAGACGGGCATAGTACCCCGCCTGGGTGTCGGCGCGGTAGACGACGACCAGCGTCACCGCATTGCCGGGCCGGACTGAAATGTTGTCGAAGGGAAAGGCCAGGGGCAGTTCCCGCCCGTCGGCCAGCCGCACGAACAACTCATGCGTGGTGGTGTGGTAGGATTTCACCTGCGGGGCCTTGATGCGGCCGCCGGTCGGCCCCACGCGCCCGCCCCCGCCCTCGCTGTAGAGGTGCGTTTGGGTCTGCTTGTGCGAGGTCAGCACGACGGCGGAGAGGCACTCGACGATAAAATGGCTCATGGCTAGTGAAGAAGGAACGGGCGGTTGCCGCGCCGGGAGTAGCGTGGCAGGTGGGTACCGGGGCCGCGACCACCCGCCACCGGGCGACGGGACGGCTATTTCTTGGACCGGGTCTTGGGTGCCGCCCCGGCGGGCGGCGGGCCCGTGGGAAAGTGAAACTCGCCCCGCGCTTGCCGCAGGGCCCGAATGCGCGCCTGGATGGGGAGCCCGCCGACGGCCGGCTCGCTGTCCTGCCGCGCGTCCCAGCAAGTGGCCCGGTACACCCTGTCGACGGTGGCGTTGCCCAGGGCCAGGGTCAGCATCAGATTCCACACGCGCGGGCCGTAGGCCTTCGGACAAGCTTCGAGCTCCCCCAGGGCATCCTGCGCCTCGTCGGTGTAATTGACCAGACGCTTGGTCACGTAAGCGACGTCAGGGCCATGCAGGGGGGGCTCCAGCGTCGGCAGCTCCGGCGAGGCAGCCAGGTACTGCGCCAGGCGCGCCACCGTCGGCCCGTCCAGGGTTACCGTCCCCTGCGGCGTGAGCCACAGGTCCGGGCGCAGCTGGTCCAGGGCTTTCGCCCAAGTCAGCCAGTCGAGGGTGTCCTTAGGGAAGTGCGCCGCCAATTCTACCTGCAGATAAACCAGCGCGCAGGAGATGTGGGCCGCGGAAGCCTGGGCAAACGGCAGGCGGGTAGTTGCTGATTCAACGGAGGGGGGCGAAGAAGCCATGAAGCGAGCTAAACAGGTGGTAAGAAAGGAACACCGGGAGACCAGTCAGAAGCAGGTAGTGTGGGGCAGTCGGCGGTTTACATCGCCTGCTCCCTAATTAGATGAAAGCGGTAAAGCAGGGCCTTGGACGAGCTCCACGCTGGCAAAGTGATTGCCCGCCGACCGCTTTCCCCAGTGGCTGACAGCGAAGGAATAGGCCCGCAATTTAGGCAGAGAATTGAAACAAGGGCGTATGCGCCCTTAAATTCTTTGGCGCGCCTCGGCAGCTTGCCGCGTGAAAAACCCCGCCGGCTTACGCGCCTTTTCCGAGCGCCTGCGTTCGCTGCGCAAACAGCGGGGCTACTCCCAGCAAAAACTGGCCGACATCGCCAACGTGGAGCAGTCCACCATCAAGCGCATCGAGCTGGTCCAGCTCGCCCCTACTCTGGACTTACTCATTTCCCTGAGCCGGGCCCTGAGTCTAGAGGTGCGCGACCTGGTGGATGACCCGGCCATCACGAACTCCGACAGGGAAGTTTAGCTAACCCAAGTTGCGGACTAGTAGCCAGCTTGGTCCAGCAAGTGGGCAAAGATGAAAAGGGCGATTTTTAAGGCACAGCCAGCGGCCGTCACGGCGTGAAGCTACTTGGGAAAACAGGCGGCAAGTTGACTGCAACAGGTTTCGGCACCCTTGCGAAAATACTGTAGTCGGTAGCGTCGTGTTCGCTCGCACCTTTTGCACTCCGCTTGTGGCCCGCGTAGTTTCGGCTGCTTCCGGCTGCCAGCCCGCTGGGCGGCCCCGCACGGGGAGCGGACTTCGTCTGAGCAAGGCCCACGCTAAGTCAGCATCTGCTTTTCCGGCCGGCCGACTCGCCCGCCAATTCGGGCAGGCGGCAAAGCTGCTACGCTGGCTGCTCGACTGCTGGCCCCCTACGAGCCGGTGACCAATCCACTGCGCGGGCCAAGCAATGGGCCGGCTTGGCCGGCGCAGGCGTAATCCGCTAGGTTCTTCTCCCGCTGCCTTCCCGCCGTGGTAATCGCAACAAAGACTACGCTGCGCAGAAAATACCACCAGGCGTTTGAGTGGGGGCACGTGGTGCTACCCACCAGGCACCAATCCTACCAGCAGAAAGCGGGCGCTGGTCCTGGCCCGCCTTGCCTGGCGCCGTACGCTGTTTACCATTCCGGCTCGTACTCGGCCTGCTGCTCCTGTTCACTGCGCACGTCCTGCACGGGGGCAGCCGGAGCCATCGCTCGGGACAAGCGGTTGACTAAGTTCTCCAGGGCCCTGGCTGTTCCTCCTCCGAGGTCCTGCTCTTTCCCAGGGCTGGGTAGTCCAACTGGCGTAGAAAAATCGCTCGCTGCTTCCATTCGCAACTCACCCGCGTGACTCACCCTACCCGTCGTCAGGTAGTCGTAGGGGTTGTGCGTGTAGCTTCCCTTCTCCGCGTTGCGCTCAATTTTACCGAGTCGGTCGTAGAAAATATTATCGTAGCTGCGTTCCTTCGCTGCCTCCTTCACGCGCGCCGGGTCGAGCTGCTGAGTGGCATCGAGTTTGGAATTGACGCGGGCAACTTGAGCATCGAGCCGGGCATCCTTCGCCGCAATTTGCTGCTCAGTCAGTGGTTTCTTTTCGCGCTTGTTGGCCGCAGCTTTGGTCGTAATCTCCTCGGCCTTCTCTGCGATGAGTTGCTTCCGGGTGGGGTCGGGCTTCATCAGGTCCAGGTTGCCCATCCGGCCGAACTGAATTTCAAACTGGGCTACGGCTTTCGCCTGAAACTGCACGCGGTTGAAGCGGTCGGGGGTACTCAACGGATTGAGCGTAATTTTTTGCTCCGCATCCCGTGCGGAAACTGTCACGTGAATGTGGGTTTGTAGTCCTTCCTTCCGTTCACCCTGCACGCCTTCATCGGTGCCACGGTTCTTACGGTCCTGGTGAATGATGGCCGCCCAAACCAAGTCGGGTTCACCCAACTCCTTTCCGTTTTTGAGCGTGAAGTTTTTAGCGTAGTCGTCCATCACGTTCTGAGTGTATCGCTCCAGGGCCTTCGGGTCGTTGCCCATGTAGGCCAGCTCCTCGGGGCTCGGACTCAGCACGAGCGAGTAAAACTTGGCGTCGTCTTTTCGTAAGCCTTTCACATTTCCGTCGAGCATGGCTACGACTTCCTCGGCCGTTTTGTACGGGCTACCTGGCGCACCAAAGAAGGTCGCCTCCTCTCCGGCCGCCTTCGCTTCTTTCACTAGGTAGTTCGTGGTGCGTAGGGAACTGCCCTTATTGTCGTACACTTTTTTCCCGTTGGTTTTGGGATTAATTACCTTGGCATACATGAAAAAAAGATTGAGAGACTACAAAAAATTTTCGGGTGGTATCGGCTCGGATTGAGCGTCAGTTTGGAAGCAAAAAAGAATCGGTTACAACCGAGACTGGTGCGCCGGTTGTAACCGAAGTTGTAACGGGCCGGATAGCGCCCGCCTAAAAAGTCAGCTTCAAACCGACGCTCCTACCCACGGTTGGTAGCGCGGTTTTGCCCGCCAGATTTTGTAGCAAGCCGTTGCAGCCGGGCTCAGGGTTTGGGTGGTACAGCTGCTGGTGCTGGAGTCGCAGTCGCAGCCGGGGCTACTGGTTTTGGTGGAACCGGCGTGGCCGCTGGCCGGCGCGTGGATGCAGCTGGCGGAATTTTGTGGTCCGTCATAAACTTCCGCAACTCTGCTACCAGCGATTGTTCCCGCTCGCCCGTCAACTTTTCATTCTGCTCATCCCAGAGCGAGGCCGGCTTTTTCAAAAGTTCCAAATAAATCCGCTCGCCTAAGCTGCGGCCAATATAGGCATCGCCTGCTCCACGCAGCACGTGCTCGACGAGCGGCAACAAAAGATTAGCTTCCATCGAAACCAGCCGCCTCATCAGGTTGCCCTCGATGCCCTCCAAGTACACGTTCATGTTGTGCTCCTGCTGCTGCATGAACAAGTACATCGTTTTCTCAAAGCCGCGAGTCAACGCAAAAAGTCGGTTGCCAATGTCCGCGTTATGCGCTCGCACATTGGCCACGCCCTCGCTAATCTTCGAGCGTGTGAGTGGGCCGTCGAGCAAATGTTCCTCGCGTGGGTCGAGGCCACTTTTTGCAAAGTAGGCAATCGCGGCGCTGGCATACTCCGCGTTATTCATCTTCAATTTCTTGGCGGCCTTCTCCAGCTGCTGATGGCTAGCTAGGTTCAGCATAACCGATTTACGGTCTGGGCCACTTGCTTTAGCGGGGCTGTACGCTTCCCCGTTCGGTAAGCCAGTAGTCAGCAGAGGTTAAATGGCTTGTTTAAATTCGATGGGGGTCATAAAATTCAAGGCTTGGTGGGGCCGTTGCGTATTGTAGTCGTGCCGCCA
>Ga0160427_10000119_pt1 | contig 57539 bp, 57 predicted proteins | sample SolpanmetagenomL_FD_108194 | JGI IMG/M metagenome (GOLD analysis project Ga0160427, IMG submission 108194) | Solar panel surface microbial communities from Lawrence Berkeley National Laboratory, California, USA - L | ecosystem: Engineered > Built environment > Solar panel > Unclassified ...
ATATATATAAATGTTAAGAACTAACGACTTCTATTACCTTCTAGTACTAAATCCGGTAGATTTGAATCAAGTTAGATTAATGTTATAATTATTATTACCTCTTGTATCCGAATATTTCTATATACCTATATATTTAAGTAGCTATAACTATATTAGCTTCTATTATGTCATAATAGACTTTTTAATATTAAGTTTCTTGAGATGTACGGTACTGGATTATAATTATTGAAATGTACTAAGAACCAGCGATCTAGTAGTATCTACGAGATCATATACTAAAGAAATACAAAAACACAATATTTTAACGATAAAGTTTGTTGTATAGTTTAATGCTAAGTAAACTTGCTAATTAATCTATAAATGTAGTATCAAGTAAATTAAATGGTAGACTATATGATATCTTGAATTAGAGCTTTTATATTAGAGCTATGAAAAGTATAGTAACAATTAATAGTAATAAAATATATAAGTCTGCACTAAGAGTAAGCAAAATATGTATGTTTTAAAGTAACTTTCTACTAATATAGCTTTATAATTTAACTAATCATATCTAGATTGTTATTAAAACTAGCTTGTTATCTTGTCTCTAGTAAAGTTAAGATTAAGTAACATAGCTTAAAGAAAAGGCAAGGTAAATTACATAGACCTTATCTAATAATCTATAAGATAAAGAATTTAACTAGAATCGGAGAAAATATAATTATACAGAACTTAGATTCCATATCTAAATTTGTATATATACACTTAAGTTAAAGCGTCTTTACTCTAATTGAGAGATATACTTTATAATAACAATCTATCCTATATTAAGCTCTAAGTATACTCTAAAATTAAGCACAGATACTTTTAATTCTACTTACTTAAATAGTAAAATTAGCTAATATCACCCGGTAGATTAACATAAATGACTATTTTTGTTGTGACTAAATCCGCGTATTAATTCTATTGGACTATAGATATTTTTTATAAAAACTGTCTTAGATATAAACTTATAATTATTCCGTTTATAGAACCATAACATTTCAAACTACTTCTAATACCTCTAGACCTTAGATATATATTTCTAAAAGAAGTATAAAGTAGTATAAATGCATAATAATCTAACTTTATACTCTTTTACTATGTATTGCTTAAATAACTTAATTGCTAACTTTATTTAAGTAATAAGCATTGATATAGGAATTATTCGTAAGTTTTAATGCATAATAGACTCTAAGATATATTCTTTTGTGTTGATAGCAAGAATTTATCTTTATAGCAAGTACCTTTTATGTGTTTAAAACTAGAATAGAAGTAGACTTTAATCTTAGATTAGTTTTAAACTAATTGCTCTTAACTAATAAGTAGTATATATAGCTTTAAAAAATTTCGATTAATCTATAGACTTGATTCTTATATCTATACATATATATATTCATCTCTATATTAGAACTACCTAGGAATCTATTAGATTATGATTATTTTTCTATTATTAAGTTTCTTGAAACAAACTATAATTACGTCTTAGTTCCTTTATAAATATATTAAGAGATACTAACTAGTAAAGCTCAATAAGAATAAGGATTATTTCAAGCCATTTAATTACTAACTTTTATCGGCAATATTTCTAGTATAGTTTAACAAGAAGTTTGAGTTTATTCATAAGTATTTAACCGTTTAATATCAAGTTAGTATAATACTAAATATAAGAATACTATTTAAGATACTATCTATATACTATCTATATACTATAGAAGAAAGATGTATTGTCTCTTAGTATTATCTTATCTAGATAATATTTAGACTATTGTGTAGTTGCGGAATTTCTTCCATAAGCACACTATTATTAAAATACCTATCAACATAATTTCGTGCTTAAGTTACTTCTATTTTACAGATATTATATAGTAATATCTTGTATTTATAATATCAGTAATCTTTGGCTTGAGATTATATATTTTATAATAAACAGAGACCTAAATATTATTAAGTTTATAGTAAGAGTCTAGTTTATTAAAATTTCTACTTACCTCTAATTTAATTATATTAAATACTAGCAGCTTTATCTAAACACATTGTAAACATAGTTTAATACTATAAGCAGTTATGTATCTAGATATTTAGATAAGTCTAGATACTTAAGAAAAACTATAATAAAGTATTTCTAGAGATTGAAGAAAGCTAGACTAGTAGAACTTGTATAAATACTACTATAATTAAAGAGACTTATAAAATATAGTTAGTAAGTATATCTCTTCTATTATTTCTTATTCCTTACGCTTAGGGGCTTCTTAGATTTTAGTTATAGTTAACTAAATAGACAAGTTACTAGATCTACTATTACTTAAATATTAGTTATCTAATTACTAAAATCTTTAAAAAGAAGAGGGGAAAAAAGAAGTAAAAAGATACTCGAAGTACTAGTCTACCTACCTACGAGTACTTAAACTATTATTTATAATATAGACTAAAGACCTTACTTTTTTATAAGCCTCTTTAAGTAGCGACTATAGTAGCACTAACGACTCTAGAAGCTATAGATATAGTTATATACTAGGCTAAATGATTCGCTTTCGCTTTACGGGATAAACGTATGCCTAGCTATAAGAAGTACTATTAGATAATAATACAAGTAGAGCGTTGCTATTTAGAAGGTGAAGTATAGGGGAGGTAAGTCGGTTATTACAGACATCGTCAGTTTGTAAACGAGCTTCCTAGTAGGTCGCGCCTTAGTGGCCTATTGTTGCCAACTCAAGAATAAAGAGAAAAAAACTCTATCCATCGCGTTAGAGTCGAAGAAGCATGCTGAACCTAGCAGTTCCGTCACGATACAATCCTCACAAGGGCGTAGGCATCTGGCTTCGTGTCTTTCATGCCATCTAAATAGTCTCAATCTTCTTCGAGATGGCGAGCATACGTCGCCGATACTTCCACACATTCCTATCCCCTTGACTACGCGGCGTTGTCTTGACCACTAGAGAACAATGCCAGCTGCAGATGGTCGAGCCCAAAGTCATATGGTGCTTGCAGCAAGAGGAACGTTTGAGAGTTGACAAGACATTATATGCTGACACAGTGTGGGTTTCCGTTCACTGTACTTGCTCACAAACAACGCCTTTGTCATTCATGTTTCATATTTACACAATACCGCATATAACAAAGAGAACTCGAAGAAAAGAAAAAGGCAGCTCCGTTGTGCGGTTTCTACTGGCATAGAACTTTCACTCTCAACCAGCACAATCAACCGTTCAACGCAATTCACGCCCTTCAAAGATCTTTACTCGCCGTTTCTCTCGCACATTCTCCCAATTCTACACGTGTTATCATTCTCGCTACAATTTCAACAAACGCATCACGACATGGCACGTGCCACTATACATCCTAGCTGGTCTAGCGGCGTGGGTACACTAGCTAACGCAAACAGGCGGGCTTTGCATACGGAAATCAGGAATGAGTGGGCGAAGGAGCGTGCGGCGAGAAGTGAAAGATGGGCGGGCGAGGGCATAACTGAGCCCATTGTAGACCTGAAAGACGATCTCATTAGGATTCATGAGGTTTGGGCTGCGGTCGAAACACATTCTACGGAAGATCTTATCGAGCTCAGCGATCCTACTAAACAGGCTACGGGAATTCTGTTCCAGGATGCGAAAGTGATGACCGAGCATATCGACGAGGGTATATCCGAGGGAATTGAAGAAGATCTCATCGATCTTACCGAATCGGCGACGGAAAGCCCGGTTAAGGATGCAAAGTTGACGATTGACAATGCGGAGGAGCTGACCAAGCAGGTTATTGAAGACCTCGTTACACAAGTGATGGTTACCGAAGACCTCGTCACACAAGTGATCGTTACTACGGCTGTCGGGGAAGATCTCATCGACTTAGCGCAGCCGGTGAGTGAGGAAGAGGACGTATGGCTCCTAGGGGTGCTGCTAGCGGCGACAAAGGCTAGAGGGGCGGAGCAGGATACGGCGAATGCGAAGGATGAGGACGTGGAGTTCCTAAAGACGCTACTAGTAGCGGAGAAAGCAGGGCGTGCCGAAGAAGACACGGCAAATGCAAAGGAGAATGCAGCGTTTAGGGCGATGTGGGCAGAGGAGGATGCGAGGTTCGTAGATGAGGATTTGAAGTGGGCGGAGAAGCGTGTAGCGATGAGGGCGAAATGGGCGGAGGATGATTTGAACTTTACCGAGCAGCACTCGGCGAATGAGTAAGATGACATGATGGCTCAATGAATGTGTTTGTACTTTTCGAAATGCGAGGAAAAAGCACGGATTCCTCGGCGTTGCGCTTCAAAGCAGATCTGGTATTTCATAAGCGACAGAATTTCTGAAATTCGTCTCGAAGAACGCTTATTCCTGCCTTGAGATTTGAAGTCTACTGCAAGCGCGTTGCTGAAATCCTTTGCTCGTTCTGCTTGAACATTGTGAAAGGAAGTGAATAGACCAACGACGCTGCGTGTGTCGGGCAGACCGAAAAGACTTCGTCAAAGCACTAGGTGGTGATGCGTGACCTGGATGTAACACGAGCCGATGATGCAAAAAAGTAAGAGCAGGCGATTACAACATTGAGTGCTTGCTCCGCTGCTTCCTGTAAATCTTTGTTCTCTTCTCTTCTTATTGGTGCTGATAGTTCGCTCAGAGCGCGCAGAAAGTGCCGATGTGAGAAGCAGGATATCCACTAAGTGTCGCATCGAGCGAAATCGAGTGGCTTCATAACAGCGATCGTAGTGGCTTTGTTCCTTCCTTTGTAGTAAGCATTCACTCGACGTAGCCACTGTTGCAAGCAATAAGAAGCCCACTAGGAACGGTCAGAGGCCGAACTCATACCTTCGCGACTCAGCCCAACCTAGCTCAACCAAACGACCATTCTTGAGCGTAAACCAGCGCTGCGAAGAGCCGCTTGCCAACTCTGCATAGACAAAGGCTAGTCGACGACGAGATACATGAGCATGGACCCCCAGACAAAAGGTCAAGCTAGTGCACCTCGACCTCACTGTCGGGGTATGAACAAGCTCTTAGGCAGACATCGATGCCGGAGATCGAATGAAAGTATGGCGTATGATGGAAGTGACGCCCTCCCTTAAAGTGATATGTACACGCTCCAGAAGCCGCGTCCTCAGGCTTTTCCTCAATCTTCGTCAAAACCGTGATCCGGCTGTCCATCTCCAAGATGCTTCTCCGTATTGTGATTGCCTGGTGACGGCGTGGTTGACGAGGCTGTCGTTGTAGAGTACTCGGCCGGTATTGTTGGCATTCTGGCAGTGAGAATGCTGTGTCACGTGTTAAAGCACTCCGGGTTCGACGTTACAGATTGTTGTTGTTTCCATTCCGTCACAAAGAGTCTTGCCGTACATGGGCCTTCTCGTCGTTGGATGGAAAGTACAAGGTCAACGCGTCAGGAAGTTCTGTAACATTCTGCAATCGCCATCAGCTGCTGCGGCGCCCAAGCCCACGAACGGCCTCAGCCATACAAACAACGTCTAGCACGTCAGAACCTGTGGTCGCTCAAGACAAAGGCAAGGGCTGGCTGCCTGTCGACACCACGTCCCCAAGTCAAACCGAAAGGCTACACGGAGAGGGACGCCGAATACGCCGACAGGGTCGGGACGCCAATGTTTTCCTTCTCAAACCCTTCCAGGCCGCCATCAGCGGTCATCATCTACGACGAGAAGACGCACTCGATGGAGCGTCAAAGCCTGCTAGAGGCGTCGGGCTAGGAAGACAACGGCCGAGGAAGAGTCGGTCAAGATGCCGGCCATCATCAGGACTCGATTGCTGTAGAGCGTCTGAGCTGAGCCAGTCTGAACTCTAAGATCATTGTCACTGTGATGTCATCGCCCTGGACCGCTGCCCCTCGCCCGCATCAAACACCAGGCATTTTTTGTTCCTTTACTTATTACACCTCGTTCTACTCTACCTTGCCTTCTTTCATACTCATCCATCCTCACAGCTCGTAAAGACACTTAGTTAACTCACTCCAAACACAGAATGCCTCGCATGGTAGCCCCTCCGCCTAGCGGCGAGTTCAACATCCGCCTCGTCAAGCCATACTCCGGTTAGTTCATTCTGCCTGCTCTATGCGTTGCTTTTCAAGCCATCACCACCTTCCCTTTGTCATGGAGCCACGTACTCTTTGCTCACCAACTCCTCATCTCGTCTCAGGCGAACCAACGCACACGATCGAAGTCATCGGCGAGCCGAACCGGTCTTCTAGCATCAGCGTTACCAACCACACCGGCAAGCAATCTAGCACCAAGAAGGTCGGCGACATACAAGCGTAAGTTGTTTCGCGTCCACTCCCCATCTCCAGTCTTCCCAAACCCTTTTTCATTCTTCGCAAAACTGAAGGTGACCGTATCCCAGAGACGACACGCAGGAGCTCATGAGGCTCGTCTCACAACTCCGCGGTTTCCCCACCAACTCCGGACAGGATATCTACGGCTTGGGTACGAAGATCGAGCTCACTACCTTTGACATCCAGTGGGCGAACGATGAGGACGACGCCGTATCGAGCGAAGCCACGGCCGAGAACAAGGAAACCTTCAAGCGGGTGGCAGACAGTATCGAGGCGCTCGCACGTCAGTCTGCAAAGCAAGATGCTGCTATTTGAGAGAGAGATGGATTTGCTGTAGTGGATGTGTAACAACGGGTTGTCTAATTAAAATTTCACAACACTTTCAAGCCAAGGCTTCTTTGTCCAACCACGCCCGAAACATGCGCAGTGCCTCGACGGGCTTATCCCACGGCACCATGTGCCCTGCGCCGTTGACTCTCGCGTACCTCAGCGGTCCGCTCTCCCACCATAACCCGCCGCTCCATACTCGCTTGTTGTTCTCTTGCTGGTAGCGGAAGTCGGGGAGACCTTTCCACGCTAGGCTGCCGAAGACTCGTTCGTTGCCGACGAAGTTGCCTGGTGTGTTGATGTTAGTTTACACATGTGACGGAGAGTACAGGCACATGGCAGGGCATGACAGGACAAGCTTACAGATCCAATCGTACGTGCCAACGTATATCAACACCCGCACCCCAGAGTGCAACAGCGTGGCGACGTAAGGGCGTGTGTCAATGAGGAAGTCATTGACTTTCTGGAATTCTCGCCCGACTTTGTTGCTGCAGCCAATGAATTTCGGGGCTGCCTCGTCGACACCGAAGGCAGTCCGCACGGCTTCAGTCCGCAGAAATGTCGTGATGGAGCTCATAATCGGATAGCATAGGTAGCCGTCGCAGGGTTTGCTGATGTCGTAGTAGTTCCGCCCGGATTCGACGTATGGCATCTCGAGTTCCGTGGCGCAGAAACCGACGGATGCACGACAGATGAGCGGATCAGGGTAGTCGTGGCACGCTTGCATGAGATATTCGCATCGCGGTACGGCCGCGGCCATGCGAGCGCAGGTAGTGGAGTTGAGAAGTGGCCCTATGCCTGTGACGTTGGTGCACGGGATGTCATAGTAGGAACTTGCTTGCGCCGTGTCGCTAAATACGCCATTTCCGATAATTACGGATTCGAGAGGTATCTGCTCCGAAGGTGGAGCGATGGCATTCATTTGCTTGATGTGCTCGGCAAAGATGGGGATGTAATGCCCGCCGTAACTCTCTCCTGCGATGGAGAAGGGAAGCGATCTTGATGCTGGAAAGGCAGCGTACCATAACCCCATGAACGCATATATGTCTTCGCTCGCGGCAAAGGTACCACCTGAAATGTCCGAGTCGTTGGATGAGTAGGAGAAGCCGACACCGATGGGTTGATCCAGGAAGAAGACATTGGCGGCTTCAATCCAGCTATTGGGATTCTCCCTCGCCGATTGCCCGCCTTCGTTCACGGTACATGGCCCCAGTTCCATAAACAGGCCGGTCATGCTCGAGCAGCCGGGCCCGCCGTTCAGCCACAACACCAATGGATCATGCTCGGGCTGAGAACGGGACTCGAAGTAGGCAAAGTAGAAATGCTTGGAGCCGGAGTTGAGGTAGCCGGTGTAGCCTGCAGTAGCCCCAGGGCAAACGTCTACGAGGGTGAGATTGTGATCGTTGCGCTTGATGGAAGGATCGTAGGCGTTGTGGGCGGTGATTGTGAGGCTGTGGTCTGGGTGGGATTCGTGTGTCAGGATGCGCGTCGAAGAGTGCTTGTGCTGAACCAGAGGGATTTGCGGCGTCACTGAAGCTGCTGCTGCTGCTCTCGTAGCAGTGAAAAGGAGTGCGAGAGAGCGCCAGAGCATGGCGATATTCTGCTAGCAATATTGAACGTTGACTACCTACTGTACTGTATGTCGAAGCTGACCTGTTCACGACTTAGTCTCACATGCAAGAGCGACCATCCCTCCCGCCCCTCGTCATCGGCAGTCCCCACGTGATGTGCTGTGAATCAGGCTTGAGGAAGAGCGTGTCGCAATTGTAGACATCTCATTCGATTCTATGCAGTAACAAACGAGGTAGCTGGAGGTCTTCGAGAAATTAAGCAGAGTCAATCGATCACGGAGGATGGTTGGGCACGTGACGTGGGTCATGCATGGTACGCACCGACATTCATTCATTTGTCGTGATCAGGATACCAACAAGATGCAGCGCACTACATTGAGCTTCATGGCGCCATTAGCAGGAGGCTTTGCAGGAGAGTCGCCTCAATCGGCCGCGCACAAGAGGAGAAGTGGAAAGAATCGAAGACCCAGAGCAGGTTTGGAACTCCAGACCTTTACAACCTCCCACGATTGAGTACGTCCAAGAATAATCACTTCCACCCGCTTCGCCGGCGACCGTAGTGGACAAGGCTACGCACCCATTTCCATCAAGACCCACGCCTTTCAGCAAGGGTCTGGTTATGGACAAGTCAACAACGACCTCTGCTTCAGCGCCGGCTCGATCTTTTCTTGATCCGCCTTGACCGCGGCAGTATCACAAGTAGGGGACCCAATAAGGGTAGTTGACACGGTAAGAAACTGCAGGTACTACCCCAAAACGGTTTGGTTTCTTTACCGTTGCTGCTGGACTCTTAATCTATTCTCCTGCTATGTCAATGCCTGCTCTTCCTAGAGAGACCACTTCAACTCCTTTGACGTTATGGCTGCTTGAACAGAATTCAACCGCTTCGGATTAGCTTGTTTTAGTCATCTGCGAAGCTTACTTTGCCATGCTTCCAAACGGGAGATGATGCTTCTCATAATACTTTAGTACACGAATCCCTTTACTACGAATGGGACCACGCTCTAGGTCCTACTCTCGATCTTTTCCCACGTTACAGCCTACAAGTAGGCGGGTCACTTCGAATGTCATTACGGGTCTCTTAAAGTACACCTACGAGTTAGAGATCGCTCGCTATCCACGCCCTAAATGATCAATTAAGACGAAGACGCCGTCAGATATCATATCCGCGACCAAAATTCAGCCTTCATCTATGTATGACACCCGGGCATGAGCATGTCTAGCTGCGCTATTCAACCAACGCCGTCTCTTTCATCTCCTAAGACCATTCTCTAAGTTTTGGCAACCTCTGCATCTGGTGTAAGAGCATATTTTCCTAAGTGCATCTCCGTCATTATTTATCCATTTGCTTCACCATCAATCCTCCGAAACATTATCATCGTACACGGTCTACGCTTACGAGACTCCGAATCGGCTTCATCATTTACATCTACACTCACAAGATCCCATCTACTTTCTATCGTCCACTCCAGTAATCTTTAGCGTTACTATTAATCGACATACGAAGTCGAGGCTGCCAACTACATTACACTTCCGTTCAAGACGATGAGAAAGCAAAAAGAACAATGCGTGATCACAGCTCACCAACTTCCTCCTACCAATCCTCAATACGGACCATTAGCCATGTTTTCGCCCCGTCAAGCCGTACAGCGGCAGCCCCGTCACTCTCCCTCCATTCACTTTCGTATACAGTCCCCTCCGCCACCGCCTCACCAACTCCTTCTAGTTCATCTGCTGGAGAAGGGAAGGTGTTGGAGGACAAGCCAGACGGGACCATTTACTGTCCTAGCGCGGCTACGACTATGGTATCGACGATTAAGGCTGATAGGTTGGTTTGACATGATCGTTCGTTGCTACTGGTGCGGGCTTACTAAGGTAGAAGGATCAGACGAGCAGCTCAAACCTGGCATACCTATACCGAGATGGACGGGCGCCGGTGCGTATCGCACATTCATGTTTTACTCAATCATCACAATAGATATCAAACCATTCACTCGCCCTTGCAGCACTGGCATACCAGAACTTGTTGTCTTCGCCACTCCCAGTCATGCGCTGTTCTTATCTTCTCCGTGGACTCTGCCTCTTCATAGGATCTTCGCTCAGACCCTGCGTACGCGAGCCATCACCGCTGATGCCGTCGCGGGCTCCTAGGTGCTCTTTCCGCAGGCGGCTTTGATAGTAGAGCTGGTATTTAACCAAGACATGCTTCGCTCCAATATAGTATGTACGTGGTTTCCGGTTCGAGCTTCACTGTCCGATGGGTACCGTCATAAGGTATGTCGTTTTCCACTCTCTAGATGTCCAGAGGTAATGTGTTTACATGGAAAGAAAACGGCTGCATTGGCTGGCCGGCAGCCGGCGGTCGTTGTAGATATGGTACAGTGGAAGGGGTGGAGGACGCGGCGGGTCCCCTAAGGCTTTCTGGCGCGCGAGACCGTCATGGTCTACTCCGAGGAAATATCAGTCCCAGTAGTGCTTGCTCTATTGGAGGAGTCCGCTTGACTCTGAGCATAATAGATTGTCCGCTCTCTTGGAAACGCCTAATCAAGAAGGTCCTCCATAACATACGTAGGAACTCTTTCTGCTTGGGTGTCTTCGAAGCCGCCTCGAATCGCCTATGCTCGCAGTTCAACAACACTCCGGGGAGCAGCAAGCGTTACACTAAAGCCCTTGAGCCGTACCTCGATAAAGATGATTGACGCGATAGCTTTGCGCCAGTTACTTTGCTTGGGAATGCGAACCGCGGTCAGCATTCCCTCAGCACCGTCATCTATTCAAGTCAAGGCCGTGGCGATGAGAGCAGGCGGGTGCCTCAATTTGGCCGTTGAACGGGACGGACCAAACCCAGCGTAGATCTGTCAATTGCAATGTGTACCAGACAGCATCCAAGAACAACCAGACATCGGATAAGGGACTAGACGAGTACGTGATAACGAGCTTGCACAGTGTAGGAAAAGGAGATATACCCGCAGTGCGCTCAGCCTAGCAAATCCGAGAATAACAGAGGCAGCTGGAGGGCATACACTAACGCAGCCACTTCTGTCTACCTCCAACACCCGTAGAAACGCTTAGAATACATAGAAAAGAGTGGGGACGGACTTGATATATCCACAAACAAGGAAGCGAAGTTGGCGAAGACGTGATGGATAAATTGAGACGGTCGATACTGTGGCATCTTGCCGCCACGCGTGCTTGAACCCTCTTGACTCCATTGTCTTGCTTCCATCGTCTAGCTTTATCGTGCAGCTTCCATCGCCTTGCTTCCATCGTCTTACTTCCATCGTCTTGCTTTGTTCTTCTCACTTGCATCGTCTTGCTTCCAACTTACTTCCAGCTGCTTACTTCCTTCTCCTAACGAAGTCGAGGAGGAGGTTATAGTTATGAAGGACCCCGAAGATATTGCTCCAAGACGCCACCTAGCACGAGGGTGGCATAACGCGATCCTTTGTTCCTCCAGTGTATTCTTGCAGTAAGGACTGTGTGGAAGGAGGAAAGATATGACGGCGAAAGTTCGGGCATTCGCGCACACTCACGTGACCAGATCCCTTCCACTCCATAATGGAATGGAGAATACTGCAGTACTTTCGCGCTTGTGCTACCGTCAAGATGGATATCAAAGACGATAAGGTGAGACTGGCGTCAGGATTAAACCTGTATTGTTCGTCTTGGCTGACCATGAATGCCTCAGACGACGCAAGTGCATCATGAGATCCATGCCTTGCCTCCTCGGTTTATCCAGGAGACATATTGGCGATACAACAAGATCAAGACAGTCGATCTCGAGGCAGACCAAACAGTGATTGACTTTGGTCGAGGATTAACAGATCAGCAAAGATGTGTATTGAAGCCAGTAAAAACACTCTCCGCAGCAAGAATCCAAGCAGCATGCAAAGCATTTCGAAATGCTGCCCTGGGTATGGAGAGCGACGATCCTCTACGGACAAAGTCACAGGATGTGGCGGTATACGAGCACGAGCACTTCCCCGGGCTTCAGATAGCACCGAGCGTGCTGCCACCAGAGACACAAGTGCTCTTCGTCTCACAAGTAATGCACAAATACCTTGCAAATGCGAAGCACAAAACAAATGTGGAAGCAGAGTATGACATCAACTTTCCAGAACAAACCGCAGAAACCAGCGACGTAAAGAACCATAGCGGTCCTGAAGACCCTTCCCTCGCGTCGCTTTCCTCGTTCTTTTCCTTCCCGGGTCACGTCAACTCACTCCACCGCAAGCCAGCCACCAATGTTCCCTCACCCCTCAAAGCCTCGCAGTTTCTCAGCAAGAAGCTGCGCTGGCTAACCCTTGGCTCGCAGTACGATTGGCCCACGCGCAGCTATCCGCTTGATGGACCCACTGCTTTCCCCTCAGACCTGCACGCCCTCGTCACCGGCCTCTTCCCGGACATCAATCCCGAAAGCGGGGTGTGTTTGCTATATGGCGGCAAAGACTTCATGCCGGTGCATCGCGACGTGTCCGAACAGTGTCAAACGGCACTGGCGAGCTTCAGTTTTGGATGTGATGGCATATTTGTGGTGGCGAAAGGCGAGGAGGAGGTGATGGGAGGGGATGAAATGGAGGAGGAGAAGAAGAGGAGAACGGTCGCGGTGAGAGTGAGGAGCGGAGACTGCGTGGTTATGGATGGCGAGTCGAGGTGGGCGTGGCATGCTATGCCGGTGAGTTTGGAAGAACATGCAGATGCAACTCGGGATAATAGCTAACATATTCAGAGGATGATTCCAGGCACATGTCCGGAGTGGCTGCGGGATTGGCCACTGGTTGCAGACGACGATGATGAGATCGAGAGATGGACGAAAGAGGAGCGCAAGGCGTTTGCGGTGTGGAAGGGTTACATGGGAAGCAAGAGACTGAATGTGAGTTGTCGGCAAGTATGGAGCTGAGAACAACAGAATCCTTGTAATCTGTCATTCTGCTCGAGACGCCTCAAAGCTTCTTCCCATTCGCGAGAACTGCCGCGATCAACGACCGCTACGTGTTTCTAGCTTCAGTCGATCACCTGCCAGTAAACGTGCGCCTCCAGCCTTCAAGATATAGCTTCTTCAGTATCACCCTTGGAAAAAAGCCTTTCAAGTGTTTATCCCCTCGAAAGAAGCCCACGAGGCTCCGAAACATACTTTCAATTCACAACGACGGCCGTCCACCGCCTTGAGGGCAAATGAGAGGCGTACTCACTGACGGACTCAAATTCATGTCAAAAAGCACCCTCTGGGACTGCCGAACAGGGCTTCGGGCAAACACAAATTAGCAGACACAAAAAACCGATGAAAAGCGAGAGTGTGCCAATAGGGCCTTCCTAGACAGCCTTTGCAAAACTTAGCAGCGCTCCAGTACACCATACACACATATTACGTCGCAGTCGTCCATGCCCTTCGGCCAACGGATAAGGGAGCCGACACACAGCGAGCATGCGGGCATGTCGATTGCATGGCTGAAACCGACAACGCTGATGAACTTGCTGTCCTATCCTGGTATGTCATCAATGTGGTTGCGAGGCCGGCAGTCTTGTGCATCGGGCACTGCTTACAAGGCAGCTTCGGGATGATACAAACATCAATAAGCTGTACTAAGCGTTACGACTGGCTAGTCGCCCCTGAGTGAGCCCCGAAGCGCCTGAGCCTATGAGCCATGTGCATGCTTCTCAGGAGCTCGAAAGAACCTGATCAGGTGGAAGGACCGGCATCGTTCATCGTTACAGCTCACTTGTCTGAAATCAGGAAAAGAATGATTGGCGACAAGTCTAGCAGCAACTTCTTTGTTGTTGGGCGAGGTTTCTTCGTTCTACTCAGTTGCGGCTTAGGAAGCTTCTTATTGTACTGTTCCAAAAAGTACCTGCACGTATAAACAGGCCACCTTCGGGCAAGATGAGTCGTTCAATACATCGGCTCTACAGGTTTGGTCTAGGGGATCTAGGAGGCGGTGTAAGCTTGACATAATCACGGAAAGCGAGCATGACGAGGAATCTATCAGTATTCTTCCTAATCGTTTGGGCATCACGATCACCACGATCATCTCGCATGTTCTGTCTCAAAGTAACCGTGATGTCGAAATCATAACTTTGCGACTTTTGACGGACTGATTGACCTGATCCAAATACTTGCTGCCAGTAATTCTTTCTTTCTCGCTTTCTCTCATCCTCGTCCGCTTGATTGCGAGCATAGGCTTTAGTCTTTCAACCACAATTGTGACACGTCGAGGACAGCAGTACGGCTTTGAAGGAGCTATCTCGACACATGCGTTGATCAACCACAAATATCAAAGAGAAATATAGGTTGGGATGACATCAAGGCTCTCTAACTTGGAGAATGAGTAATCCGTCGACATGCGCCATAGACAGCTTTTTGCATGAGCCCCACCCGTGCCACTTTTCCCTAACCGATAGTAGACATAGTGCCACGCAGGAGTCCATCTCCGTAGTGTGTTGAGTCCGAAGGCGCCGCGAAGGTAACCGAAGCAGTAGGTAACGTGGGAACGGGGAAGGTATCGACTCTAGGACGGAGACGGCACCAATACGGAAAGAGAGGAGGGAGACAGCGCAACAGCCACGGTGGACATCTGGAGAGGCGAGCCCAAAGCCGCTCGCCATCAATTCCCACGCTCAAAGAACGAACTAACGTGTGGACCGTCGCAAGGAGCTCGGGCAGTCTGAGCTTGGGAAGCCAAGAAGAGGAAAGGCGGACAGTATGAGAGCGGTTTAGAGCCTAGAGACGAGGAATACAAGTCTAGACGACTTACCTCACCGCCGTAAGATGATCCTAGACCCCAGCCCAAGCCCGTGAGCAGGTCTCTGGCCCAACTCTTCATCTATTTCTTTAGGTCTGCTGCGAACCATCGGAAGTCTGTCCCAGCTGAAGCGAAGACATAGATGGAATGACCAACTAGCTCTGACTATATCAGTGAGGTGTCAATGTAACTAGGATGCAACGACTGACCAGTGAATCCCAACGGCAGTGGTAGTAGTTAAGATGTCTATTTCGCCCACAAGACGTTGGTTGCCTACAAGCTGACATCGCAGGCCGACCCCTGAATTACCCCTGAATTACCTACAAGCAGACTCACTATGCCCCTGAGTTGCCCACAAGCTGATGTCTGACCACAAGCTGACTTCACTTCAACTGGACAGTTCCACGTTCATTGATGCTTCAATTTTCCCGAATCTTCGCTCGATCGTCTCCTGCTCCGTTCCCAACTTGCTGCTTATTCGTGTGAAGATTCCAAGGTAATCTCAGCTTCAGTGAAGTGTCAGGGTAGAGCACGCGCGTGTACGCAACTCACGTGCGACATGCAACACAGCTAACGTATGAAGGGAGCGGATACTTGGTGCCTCCCGGATAGAATGCTGCTTGCGGCGCAGAAGTCCCTGCTGTGAATAGTGCTTCCGAGAATGGAGACGAGAAGGCTGCGATGAAAAACGCACCGTGAGGTACACGCGGCCTGGATTTTGTGGTGACGAGTCTAGCGATGGGCCAAAGTGAACAGCACTAGCGATGCAAACCCTCTGTATGGCGGATGCTAAGCCGGCATTCACTTGGTTCTGGAAGATTTTTTTACTACCTTAACGCATAGGATGGCGTGCGAGGCCAGAGGTTGGAAAATCCGATTCTGTAGTGATGCTTCGCTTTTTGTTCCCGATCCCTTCTTCAAACGTTTTTCTTGAGGCACGTTCACGTTGTGGTGTGAATGCAGGATCGATACGAGTGTGCCTCAAGCACTGCAACAATAAGCGTAGAGCAGATGAATCCAACATCCGAGAGACCGGGAGCAATATAAATCAGCTTAGCTACCGTTTCACAAGACCATGATAGATGTCGATTGTTTCTCGCTTTTTGCATTGCCGCCAGACTACGTTAAAGTACGCTGGCTGGACACCATATTTGTTTTTTGTTGTCTGCCACTGGGATTGTAATCATGGACGCTTTGCACGTCATACAAGAGGTCATTAAGATACCCTCAATAAGCTTTTTCAAGTCAGTCTGAGTATTTCCGCTTCGGTCCGACGCGCTAGGGTGTGTTCTTGGGTAGCTTGCTGATGGAAGTGGAAGAGAACGTTGTAGTTCCATAAACCAATTGGGCTACTAAAAAAATGTATTGGAAGAATCTATGTCGCCGAGCTGCAACAAGTTGACAGTCCCGTTGGTTGTTTGCTCCTGATACGGCATTAGTTGAGTAGCGAGAATCTAGGAGCGAATGACCTTGGCTGCTGTTTGAGCACGAAGCAAGCTGTGAAGGCCATGCGTGGTCTGTAGAAAGACCCAGATTTAGGTGATCAGGCCGAGTATGCGGAGAGACGGAGTTGGCGCCTTTGTGCGAGGGATCCTTTGCGTACGTTCGACGTCTTTTGTCACGCTATATCTCTTTTGCGGTCTAAGGTTCCGGGTCAAGAGCTGTCTGCTTTGTCTTTCATATCGCAGGCCAGTCGTTGCTTCAATCTTGTCAACCGACTTGGGAAGAAAAGAATGTCCTCACCTTGCTATCATCCAGCCGAGGAGGATGTTATCGCTTTCATATTTTCCACCATGAAATGATCTCCTCTGCTGAGCCAAGGTGTAGTTTCTTCGGATTATCGCTATGATCTGCTCTGCCATGCAATGATCTCATCTGTCGTGTCAAGAGTGGTTCCTCTGGATCTCTGCTTCCTCTGAATTCTCTGCTTAACATGTCATTTTTCCCAAAGCAATGGAACCCCCGACGCCGTCGCAAGCTTGATTGGCTAAACACGTTGGCAACTCGTGGCTGTAGAACCTGTAGATGGTTTCTTAGCAGGCGTAAGTATGTTGTCTCACACGGAAAGCCTGACGAGTGCCGGATACCATAAGGAAAGATTTGCATCTCAAGCTGCCAGGAAGATGCGCGCATCTTCAAGGTGGAACATGATAGTTGTTCTCAGAAGGCACGGGTTCCTCAAGCATGGCGCTTTGGCTTTCTTCAATGATGTGCGGAAACGCTGATGGAAGGGTTTCTCTGCAGAGAGGCAGACATTGGAAGATGCACTACTTTGTTGACAAAGATGAAGGCTCGGGCAGTTTTCGACGACAGAGGCACTCTTGCAGACGGCTACCTGGTATGAACTGTCCCACAAAGTGGTTAGATGAAGAACATGAATCATTGGGCTGTACATCTCACAGCGCTCACTTGTCGAGTAGCTCCTCCGCATTCTCCTCCAAGTGTCAACTCACAACGCCAACTCTCCTTGTTGCATAACCTCGATCAAATCCACCGCCCCAAACACCACCATCGCCCTTCTGCCTGCATCAGCCCATCGCAAGCTTTGCAGCCTCATAGCCTGCTTCCTCTCCGCTAGACCCTCCTCTCCCCCATCTTGATCTTTCTGGAGCCTCACATGGGCCCTATAATCCATGTACTCCTTCATGCACTTCGTGAGTTGTCGCCGCTCGGAATCTGCGGCGGAATAGACGGATTCCGCGTGGGTGAGGGCGGTGAAAGGGGTTGGGAAGTTGAGAGCTAGGTGCGTGTATTCGAGGAGGATTGCTTCGTCGAAAGACTGGACATGGTCAGTGAAGGGATGAGAAGGTGAAGATGCAAGAGGGGGAAGTAGGGAGAGAATAAAGCGGTGGCGAAGGGAGTGAAACGTCGTACTACAAATTCGGCATCCACCTCGTTGACAGGTTTATTTACCTCCACCTCTAATCCCGGCTTCGACGACGACGAAGAACTCGACTCTGACGCTCGACCGGATGGTCTTGGGAAACTCTGTAAGCTCTACATAAGAATCAGAATCGGTTTACACCAAGGCAGGATCCGCTTACGTGTTGCTTAAGCTCTTCACGGCTGCTCATTCGCTTCAGGACATTTTCTTGCGCTCTACACTCTTCCACACGCTGGGATGTCTCACCGACTTTGTCTTCCTCTTCTGCAGAGCTCACTTTGTCGGTCAACTCTGAAGAGATTGCCGTTTGCTTGGGATTTTGATGTCTCTGTTGCACTGTAAGCATGTTTCACGCAAAAGGGATAGAGGCTGTACTTCTAAAACATGGCCGGATCTGCTGGAGCTGCTGCGCCCGTCTGATGGTAATCTGGCTTCTTCATTTTCTGGCTTCTCGCGGGACGTCGCTACAGAAACGGCGTTTATTGCCTCCCGGAGACTCTAAACATAAGTTAGTGGAAGTGTGGGTAGAGAAACGACAAGGAGAACCCTGTCGACTTACTTCTAGATCAACACATTCCCGCCAGAATGCCTGTCGTCGTTCTAGCTCTCCCTCCAGCGAGGTCTGTGCGGAACTGGACGATGAGGCATCATTCTTCATCCTCTCAAGGCGTCCTTTCACCGTATCATCAACTTCTTTTTCCGTATCCTCCTCTGATGAGCTCGGTAAAAAGGCGGAAGACGATGCCTGACTCATCCTCTCACGCCGTCCTTTCACTCCATCATCGCCCTCTTGTGTTCTACCCTCCCCAGATGAGTTCTGCGACATTGGAATCAACGTCAGGTCCCTCACTCTACGGAATCCTTTCTCCATGTCCATCTCATCTTGTAGGTTCAATGTTTCTTCCACAACCGATAGCCAATAATTGATGTGAGAACGTAGCTTGCGCTGGATCCGGTAGGAAAGACTTGGCGGGAGGAGGTGCATGTTGAGCGTTCTGAAGAGTGGGTGCAAGTCGTGTAGACTGACCGGTCGACTGATCGGATGTCGAGACGCGAAGCGGTGCATCTCCATGCGAGATTCTGCGGTCCAGTAAACCTGCCAGTCTGTCCCAGCGGGGTAGTCTGAGACTGGCCTCCCCTCAAAGCTCTGGAATTGTCAGTACGGGGGACGGCATGGATGATGGACGGAAGGGTTGTGACCTCTTCAGTGTTCTCGGCCCTTCTAACACTGCTAATTCCCATGATGAATCGTAGCAGGGAGATATAGAGATGCTTAGGAGGATTGAGGATGTAGAGGCGCGAGGTGATGGATAGCACAGAAAGAAGAGAAACGGTTGCGCACGAGGAGCAGCAGGAGAGCTGACGGCGGCAAGATCATCCAAGCTAAGTGCGTCTTGCTAGCATCGGACGCGTGATCCCCGAAGCATGCCAACCGCCAGACGGCGAGACATGGCGTCTTTGCATCTGTACCTTAGACAAAGACATTGCATTGGCAGTATGCAGATACCCGAGTGAGCAAAAGTAAGCGCACGAGCGAATAGAGAGAAGAAGGCTGGCTGGCAAGCATGAACGCAGACAGGACGAAGTCCGGCAACGCAGCTACGTACTCCACAACATACTGGGAGACGCTTTGCAAGGTAGATGAAATAGTGGCTAAGGAGGAAAAGGCGCTTGCGAAGGCATGATGGATCAATATCGAGACTTACATCACGTGACGCTCCTGAGCTACCCCTGAATGGGTTGCTCTGTTCCAAAATGGATGACACTCATTCTTGCACCATCACAGCAGCCACACCATCCCATCTTCAATACCATTCACCGTCTACATACCGTAGAGTCTGCGATAATCCCGTCTCACCTCTGGCCCCAACGCTATGCCAGGGAAAGAAATATGAACGAAGCTTCAACGCAGTCGCCCAGCGGAGCGGCCTACTAGTCCCGCTTTAACATGGACTCGCCCTACTAGTCCCACAGCGACGTGGTTCGCACTGGCGTTGGCGCTGACACCTCCAGCCTCGGTGGCTTGTTTTGGCTCTTGCCGGTCACGGTGCGAGTATCCTGTATGTTACCCATCCTGTGCTCTGTTGATCGTCCCACCGTCTATACTACTGTTTTGACTCTTTGGCGCCGTCTTATGGATGAGATGTTCTAGGATCATGACACCCATGTCGAGCGCTAAAGATGCTCCCAGTCATGCTCCCCGGGTCTACTCGCCTGCGAGCGCCCGTTCTTGAATGTAGAGAAGATCTCCCTCATCGGAAAAGATTGGTGCGATGGGAGGTCTAGGCAAGTCGGTTTCGGTCGGTAAAGTCGTGGCTGACCCCCTCTCATAACTGGCTGTTACTACCTTGCGAGACCAATCAGGATGCTGTCTAGAGCTGCCATCACAACCATGCTCTTGCTAGCCCACTAACTGATACACCAGCTTAGAAATTCCATCTTCTCGTCTGGCTTTGACCTTCCGATTCTCCTAATGGACCCTTTCCAGCGCATGTCCAACAGTGGCTGTAGTCGCAGGCGTTGTGATACTCCACAGGTCTAGCATGTTCGTCTTCGTGTCGTTTTTAAAGGGCTTGTAAATCTTCGATCTTCTGCAGATGTGGAGTTGTCTACACGGACTCGCCGGCGCTGGACCTGGAAGCTTGTAGAACCGCTGTCAATCACCACAACCATCGTCTGGTCCCTTTTGTTCCGCCAGCCCTAAACTGCCCTGGTCATGCTTGTTTAGCTACTGATAAATTTGCAATAATCCGTGATCGAGCGCTCGGGACTATTGGGCGACGCAAGCCTGAGCGGAGTTCGCGCCTTCAAACAGCTGCACCTGAAGCTCCTACGTGGCGTCCACTTTAGGATTTAGGTCATCATCCGACTCTAGCCAAAGTTGGCCTTGGACTGCGTGGGAATTGTAATGGCGGCCGTGACCCTGGACTTGTTGGCGAGATTTCGCGGATCATCGCTCATCTGCAGTCTCTGCTTCTCTTCTTCTTCTTCTTCTTCTTCTTCTTCGCAATGAAATCAATGGAAGACATCCAATCTGGCCGAATATGCCCCACAAGCTGCTTGTACCAGAGCTTTCAGCCATCTGTGATGAAATCCGCTTTCTGGCTGCGTGTAGATTACTTTTACCAGCCAAACCCCTGATTACGTTGGACTGTCGTTGTTCGTTGAGCCCGTGAAAGGAATTGGATGTTGCACCAACTCAGGTGGCGGAGACGATGAACAGGAGCTGATTAGGTGTAACAATTGCTCAGCACTACGGACGTGGCAACAGGAACTTCCGTTGTTGCTGAGCCCCCAAGAGACTGTAGCTCCTTCTGGTCGGCTGTCGCGATCCGTGCCTTGAATGATACCATCACATATATCCGGCATTGGGACAGATGTAAGCAAAATCCTTTTGCTGGCTTGCTGACCGTAGAAGGCAGTGTGGATGTACACCATGCTTCAACATATCTGGCACCTCAGTCAACCTTAGGAATTCATTGGATGACTATGATGCCGAGTGTAACGGCATGTGGCTTCTCCCATGTTGTACTCCAAATTCAGGTACTCGAGATAATCCTCCCTGCAGGTAGCTCTATCGTCGATCATTCGGGGCTGTAGATACTAATCTGCTCCATGTGTTCCATCTGCCGATAAACTGTGATCCGCACCGTCATGAACTTACAAGCTGAAAGGGACAAGACGAACGATGAAAAATAACCATAGATTGCTACAAACTAGAACAATTAGTTCCGAGCACGTGGAGCTTAGAAATATCATGTAGGTCTCGTAATTGAGAAAGAGATCATAGCAGTAAGGTGCAAGACTAGAGTTGGCAAACCGGACCAACAGTAGGTAAATGCGGGAACGGATGTCCTGACATAAGCAAACTGTTGGATCAAGGTGATGACGCGAAAAGGAGGAACCGAAGTAGGAAACCTCTGGAAGCCGGAAGAAAGTCATGAGACTGATCAGGATTCTACTGCGATCCACTTCTCTTGACGGCGATAATCGCCGCAACGGCCTCCCCAACCAAGGCATCGCTATTCAGATCCAACCACTTCTGAAGCGTCATTTCCACTTTGGCCAGTAACTTAGACCCAGGAACTTCCACATCATCCACCGCCTTCTGGGCGTAAGCAAAGGTCCGCTTAGCTTTGTCCGCATCCTGTCTCAGCGCGGTAGCGTTGCGTATGAGCTCGCTAACCGGCAGGTTTTTAGCCTCGACGCTAGCCAATTGTTCACGGATTGCCGTGTAGAAGGCCTATCGTTTGTGAGTAGAGCAAGGAGAGATAACGATAGGGGAGACTTACATCGCTGACAGAGTCGCTTTCGGAGTCTTCATCCAATGCGTCAGCCACCTTGGGCACGGTAGCAGGTTTTGGCTTGGATTTTGGCTTTGTTGGCTCGAGTGGTGGCGTCCAGTCGCCGTCCCAGTCATGTGCCGCCCATGCCTTTGTGTACGAAGGCCAACGAGCCACATATGTTGCTCTTGAAAGCCTGAGTTGCGGAAGCTCCATCCACTCCTTCATCCAGTAGCGGATGTGGCTAACAACCTTGGGCTTAACCCTCGCCTGAAGAGCAGTGGGGAGTTTGTTGATTTTGAGAACACCAAAGAGGTCGTCGAGATCGGCCACCTGGACAGAGATGGACAGCTCCTTTGCGGCGGCGAACTGATGCATCGCTCTCAGAGATGCAAAAGTCCATGTCACCCTCCAGAAAGTCCCCGGCTTGGCCATGTAAGAGGAGACGGACCTTCCTTCAAACCACTAATTGTATTAGTAAAGTCAGTGTAGGTAAAAGGACTGTTCATACGGTGCTAGTATTCTCAATCGCGTAGATATCCTTCTCTTGGCGAGACATAGCTGCGTTGTTGAGACAAATGTTGTGATGCAACAGGTGAAAGTTATGGAATGAGCTTCAATGAGATGTCTATGATGAGAGAGGTGGGAGTTGCTTCAGACTGGCTGTTGATATTCATATATATGGAGGGCGATAGACTGGCCTCTTCCATACAGGAGTGCTTTGTTCCTGCTGGAGAGAGGCGGCAAAGCTCGGCCCCTTCCAGCTTTCTCTTTAGCGTATGCAAACATGTCTTGGTTCCTTGTCATGCTTCATGTTGCTTCCCGTGCTAGGCCCAAAGGATAGTGCGTAGGTAGATGAATGGACGGAGTAAGCGATATCCAAGCTTGCTTGAAGCTCGAGACATGCGGACCTCTTTGACGGTAGACCAGCACTCACATAGCGCCCATACGCAGTTTTGGGACGAGACACGTCGATACATGGGATCTTGTTGTATTCCTCTTTGTCAGACTGGACAAAGGTCATAGATTTTGCAGATTCACTTGGCGCCCCAAAAGAGCCCCTAAACAAGCTTAGTCAGCTAACCTTGGCGTGAGAGAGGCCGACTTCAGATCTTCAGACTACTTTCCTCTGCTGCCACCTGCTTGCATCATTGCCATGCTACCACCATAAGACATTGATTGCGTAGAGTATCTTGACTAGGCTCTGCGCAGGTCCCTTAACTTGTTTGGGAGGCTTCTAGTTGTAGTCGTCGGGTCCTGCTCAGATCGCTTCGGTCAATGCAGCACTACACGGCGTTCGGAGGGCTTTGCCTGCAACGAGCGCAGCAGCATTGAGAAATGGCGCGTCTAGGGAACCAGGTTAGAAGGAATCACGCGGAGAAGAGTAGAGACGAACTTTCACGCTCGCTATCTCGTTCTATTGGGCTCAGCGCTGAGCTTCAAATTTCGCTTCTACACGCACGCTCCTTTCACTCTCGCACTACCAATCCGCGGCTCGCCTGCTGCCCATCGCAACTAATATGACAGATCTGCAGAGCACCTGTGATATCTGCGGAAACGACTGCGAGCTCAGCACAAATCTACCAACGCAAGCGTGCCAACATCCTAGCACTACATGTGTTTCCTGCTTGCGAGAATGGATCGACACCAAAGCAAGAGGCTCGGATGAAATAGGTCTGAGCATTCCATGCCCGAGTACCGGATGCAGCGAACTATTCAACTACGAGGACCTTCGCGTTGTGGGTCACTGCTTGAACTACCTTAAGAACACTCTCTGACAACATTCATCAGGTCTGCACCCAATCGAAGTTTCACGCTATTGATTCACGCCTACGAACCGAACATCTCGACAATGAACCGACCTTCCACAGATGCAGCAACGCCTCCTGCCCGTCTGGACAGTTTGTCCTCGATCTCTCTGCAACCTGCACCACCTTCATATGCGAATTCTGCGCGACACGCACCGATCTCGCGGCGCCCGCTCGCTCCCTCGAGCTCATCCTTCACACAACCAAACCATGTCCCCGTTGTGGGAGCCTCATCACGCGTAACGGCGGCTGCGATACCATGACCTGCCGTAGATGCCAGTACTCCTTCTGCTGGCTTTGCAACGTGAATATGGTGGAGGTGTACCATCACGGGAATGGAATGCACCTGGAGACTTGCGGTCATCATGAGGCGGTCGTGCTTGGGCCCGTAAGCGAAGAAAGTCGGAGGGAGTATCTCGCGATCTTGGAACCGGTTATGCGGAGGTACAGGCGCAGGATTGCGGCGATCCGCGGGAGGAAGAGAGATTTAAGAAGAGGCGGATGAGTGGTTTCTGATGCGGCAGGCAAAACTTATCGAGCTCGGAGGCTCTCTTTATCCACCAGCCTCATCTTTCTTGGCCAGACCAGACAAGCCCGCGCTCGAATATTGCGCTCCCGCGCATACCCTCCTCCCCTCTTGACGCTGATGACGCATGAAGAACTTTCGTAACGCGTATCCTTACCTCTTGCGCGACAGCATACGCCTCTCAAACTCAACCATGCACGAGGCCAAGACCGACTTGCCCATACTCCTTGACACTTCGAGGTTTATTGTGGACGAACATTAGATGCGCTGATAGGCCTTTTACGTACGGCGGACGCATTGCGATGAGTTGCATTGCGTTCTTGTACACCAAGTAGATTTTCCAAAAAGTTTAGTCGCGTCAAACTCTGTGCCCGTCTCATCGATTGTAATGTCTCGACAAGCTCGAGGGTGCCGTCTGTGCTGGCAGCCTTGTCACGTATGGAATTGGAGCGACGTAGACAGAGAGCAGGGACAGACGAAGAGTAAAGATATCACACCCTGGTGCGACTAACACCACGATCCTTGGTACCACGCACGACGGCACGGATACATACATATGTACTGTACTCATCGCATCCCTTTTCACTGCTGCTACTCTTTGGAACAAAGAAAAACTATAAACTGCGTGACTGGGCGGCAGGTTACATACGCAGACCCCAGAAACACCACAGTCTGCGTGGCTGGTGATGTTCACACACGCATTACCTCCTTTCGTTACCGCTAAATTGTTCGCGACAAAAAAACATCTGACACAAGCACACAGTCCGCATGGCTGGACGACAGGTCATCTTCTGATGGCTACCCGAGACAAATCGCTTCCTGCTGGCTATCCGCATCTAACCCAAAAAATGAGTCTTAGGAGATACACATAGTGTTGTAGAGGAGCAGCGCCAATGATGACTCAGTCTTGTGGACTGTGGACCACGTCATCCCAACGGGCTTCTGCGGAACAGTGCAGTATGTTCTGATGGCTTTTCTTCATCGGACTGGACTTTAGTACCTTGTAACTTGAGAGTGTGGATGGCACGGGCCTGCCAAGAGTTGGAAGCGTAGCAGATAGACATGCTGTTGCTCGTTGAAACTGGGTGGCGGATCTGCAAGTCATGCTCTTACGGCCATCCGCGTCCAGTTCCTGTGGGATGGTTCGCAAGGAGACATGCAGTTCCAGCGAGAAATGCATGGTGCATGGCTCTTCCTCCCACTTTCCATCATTGCTTCAAGTAGCATTTCCAGGAGTCTCACTTGTTCTCGTACTGCCATCACCCGGTTTTTCCCATTCCCTCCATCTCAATTGTTCCTACACTCTCTGGCTAAGCTTCTCTTACTTCGTTCCAACCAGGCGTCATCAATGAGAGTAGTGGGTATGTAAATATAGCAGCTCCCTGACCATCACCGAGACGAGACGCCTACTGCCTCCTCTTACTCACCCTCCTCCTTGCACCGCGTGTTTCCCATATCTCGACCACCAACGTTGTAACCCTCGGCTACAGCAGCACGATAAGCTCCACCATCAGCACACTCGCCTTCTCCTTCACCCCTATCCGCAGCGGCGGCAGTCTCCATGGACGAAAACCATACCGCAAACCCCAGTCTCGCTTAAGCCGTGCCACTCGATATTCATGAGTCTCGTCAGAGTTCCTGCATTGGATAGTGGAGGAAGGGCGCGTACCCGAAAAACGCACCGACGTCCATGATTCCACCATTGGGTCGCAGACGCATTGCTTACAAGACGCCTATATTAATGTATCCAGGAGATCGTCCTCCTCCAATAGAACCGTAGAAGGCGCCCGGTGCGTGCTATGAGTGTCTCTTGGTCTTCCATTCAATCATCGGCCTGTTGGCTTCGTAACAGCTTTCAACTGCGCTTGGAACCGACGGCCTGTTGTGATAGCGTTCACAAGCCTTGCTGAATGTGCTTCAACCGGTTGCCCTCTCTTGCTGTGCAACAGTTGGACGAAGGTCGATATGCGAACACGCGCCTGATCGGAGGAACGGAAAGCCGTCCGGACCCGTGGTAGCCACAAGCTGCGTGTTGCCGCTTGGGTTGTCAAAAGCATTGCGGCAGAGGCGCGCCATCACCAGAGAGCCTTTGCATAAGCATTCAATTTGTTTGGGGAAACTTACCTGGCTTGTTTTTGAGCTTGTTTTGTGCTTGTGGCTGCCCTTGTGACGACACACGTCAACTCCGTACTTGCAAGCAACTGTTCTCGCCCATTCTAACAGCCAAAGGGAAAACGTTTGTGAGCTTTGAGATCCTACATTTTTGAAAGAGGATGCAAACCATGCGTGGGGTATGCAGACAGTAGCCACTATATAGCTTGACATAGAGCATAACACATTCAGCAAAGCATACAAGAGCTTGCATGTATTTTTGTATCCATTTCCACTACCTTTATCATCTTGTCCTCCTGCTTCCATTGTAGCTCATGTCCACAACTCACCTGCCCACTCCCACTATCAGCGGCAGAAGGGATATCTTAACAGAGGCTGTTAGCACTCAAGATGAACACATCCGCCTCCTCCAGCAGGAAAACTCTCGCCTCAAGGATGAGCGCGAGGCTCTCGAAGAGCGCCTGTCCCGCCTCAGCTCCGTAATCGAAACAGGCATGGCCAAAGTACAGAGCGCAGAGGCGAACTGCGCCTACACTGAACATCTCAACCGTGAGCTCCACGACGAGATCGGTCGCCTGGTGCCCGCACATGACGCAAGTATGGCCAGAGCGAAGAAAGCAGAAGCCGACTACGTCTACGTCGAAAACCTCAACCGCACTCTTTATGAGGAGCTCAACACGTCCAACGCTAGGACTGCCTCCTTACAGCAAGAACTCACCCGAGTACGCAGCAAGCTCCAATCACGTCTCGACGCGATATCACTCCAAGAAGAAGAGCGTCGTCAGGCATTGGAAGCGCGACGTGAGACGGAATTCGGGCGGGCGGCGCGGATGAGGGAGGAGAAACGGAGGTCTGTGGCGCGGGTGATGGACATCGGCTTTGGCGTTGTGGCAGACATACATGCGGGGATGCGCAAAAAGCAGGATCGGGAGATGAACACGTTGTACGAAGGTGTGAAGGCGGCTTTGTTGGTATGTGAGCAGCGTGACGATGAGGCGTGTGATGGGTTGGACGGCTTGGGCAAGGATTTGGAGGAGGAGCTACGCATGGCTGGTTACGATGATTAGCTTGTAGGCTGGGAAGCGGCTGGAGGTGGAGAGGCCTTGGGTCATCATTCTCTTGATTATCATCTCAAACGCCAGTGAGTGAGGGATGCCAGTGGATGAGTGGATGAGTGAGTGAGTGAGTGAGTGAATGAGTGAGTGAAGACTGAGAAGGAAAAGAGTGAAAGAATGATGGAACGCAGACGTCGATGGGAAGAAGGAACTTCGGTCCGACGCTTTATCCGAACTCGCAGTCCTCAAGTTGCGTCTCGCCTCTGCTGGGATATCATGTAGTTACATCTACCCGTTTGCACCTTTTCATAGAAATCATCGAGGATTCAGTAGCTTCAATCACTCAATCAATCACTCGCTCATTCAATTCATCCACTCAATAATGACCTGCCCGTTTACATGTATCCCATCCCCTCCACACGCCTCAGCTACTTCCCCCACAACCCTCCTCTCTGTCCACTTGATCCAGCTCGCAGCTCCCTCACACCGAAATCAGTATCACCCTCCGCCTCGGCGTTAGCACAACCATGCGCCATCGTCTCCCAGTGCCTCGCCCCTTGCGCCCGAGACTCGAACTACTGCAGATCACATCACTGGTGGGGCGCGACAACGCAACTGGTGGATGCGACGAAGCTGGAGCTTGCCTATGACGAGATTGCGCGGCTGAGAGAGAGGGTTCGGGAGTTGGAAGCACAACAGGATGACTTGTTGCCGGAGCAGATACCTCAAGCAGAGTTGCTTGGACTGGCGGAAAAGGAGGAAGATCCGGCAAGACAGGAGGAAGAAGAGGCGTTACCAGGCGAACCACACAGACCGGAGCTGGCTCGACTGACGAACGAAAACGGTCCGGCTACTCCAAAGGACGAAGAGGAGACATCGCGGCTGACACTACTCACACGCCAAGAGCTGGAGCTGGAGGAAAGAAGCGACACGGAGCTTCATGGACACGAACAGCAGCTAGCCATACTTCAACAAGGCAAAGAGCTGGCAAGAGACATCTATGAGGCAAAACTTGACAAACAACAAGAGGGAATCAAGCTGCTACAAGGACGTCTCGCCGCAGTAAGGCTCCTACTAAGGGACGTACTTAGTCGCTGGCCGGTTGGCGGCCGAGCCAAGCGGCGCTGGAGTAGATGATGAAGATGGTCTAACTGCCCGGTTGGCCTTTTCTATTCTTTGGTTATTACTACTCAACTACTCTCTTTCATGCCGGCTGAATGTCTTTGACAGTTTTGAGACACGGTACTTCTCCAATCTTTATCCTGCAGCTTTCCGCTTGGGTAAAGGCAACCCTCATCGTGCAAGACGCTTGCATGCATGTATGCATTTCTCCTGCAAGAACCCATACGAGGTATTTGTAGAAACCACCATGCCTACCCGCACATGCATCGTGAACATATCCTCATCCTCATGCTGGACCTCCTTCTCTTCTTTTAGTGAAACTCCAACTTTCGTCAACATCATCATCCGCGAAGCGAAGTTGAACTTGAGGAAGCACACCTATCCCACCTTTCTCCAATACTGGTCTATCTCCTCCATCACCCCAAACCGCGCTTTCCTCAGACAACATGTCAGTTTCGTCCCGCCACACCGCTTCATTCTGGCCCAAATCCTCAGAGACGTCGCGAATTGTCGCCGCTCTCGAGGTGAGGCTAGAGGAGGCTGAGCGGATGAAGCATACACTCGAAAAGAAACAGCGGGAGGCGGTGATGAATGCCAGGGAGGCCACGGAGAAGCTACAAGAGATTGATGAGAAGTGGCACACCGAGACCGCGGCTCTCCAAGCGAAGCTTCTTGCTGCCGAGCGGGACAAGGGCAAAGCAGAGAAGAAAGCGCGAGAAGCGGGAGAGAAAGCCAGGGACGCTGAGGCGAAGCTCCAGGCTGCTGAGGAGGAGTTGCTGCTGCTGCTACGACAAAACGCCGAAGCACGGAATACCAGCACCCGCCCGCAACGGCAAGCAGACACGTCGAAGACGCAAATCGAAACATTACAGCGTGTAGTCGAGCACCTCGAAGCACTGAACTCCGCCTTGCGCAAGCAGGTGGACGCTATGGCGAGTCCAGTCAAAACGATACAGCGCGAAACCGATATTTACCGGCAACAGCTGACCCAGTCGGCGGCGAGCCGTGAGGAATTGGAAACAAGATATGAGGGACTTTCCCAGGCGCTGCAGGATTCGTTGCGGATGTACGCAGAGTTGAAGGCGTGGGTCGTGTTGAGGGGCCAAATGCCGGCGAGAGAGGATGGGGTTGTGCTGGCCCGGTCGCAAGGGAAATAGGTGTGTAGATTTGAGTACTACAAACTTCTTGGAATCTTTCCAGAGTGCTCGTCTTTCCCCCTAGAAGCTTGCTTGCAAAGCTGTCTGTCTCGTTCGCTAAAGTAGACAGTTGAGTAAGGCATCACAGAATCAGATAGATGGACAGTCGAACGGTAGGCGTACATATCATCTAAATACCCTTTACACATCGTTCTCTCAAAGCAACCAGTCGGCGAGCTTTACCAGGATGCCATGCCTTGCAAACAATGCTTTTTAAGCCATCTCGCATGCAGGTACTACTGTTTCTTCCCGGCAATTGCAGCCGACAGCGTTATTGACTACACTCTCTGTAAAGAGGGCCCTTCATGAAGGATACTGGGTTGGGATCAACATGCTTCAGATCATGTTTCTCGGTAGGGACAATAATGACATTCCGCGCAATGTCTTACAAGAATGGGAATAAACAGATGTAATCCGCCATCTTAACACTCCAGAAGCATGCTTCTAGATCAAAGCCCCATACCGCTCTCGGTTCTCGTAGTCAGAAGCCCACCATACTGAGATTGTTGACTTGCGTCAATAATGTGTTCTAGAACGTGTTGCCGTAGAAGAACTTGCTCCTGCGGATCAGGCACGCTGTCGTCAAGCTACAGTATGATCTGCAGTTGTGCCAGAAAACAACGAGAGCGATATACCAGGTGGGAGAGCGGGGGAATATACGCGCTCAGGGAAGCCCAGTCGCATCGATGACCTGTAAAGTGCTTGCAGGCCGCGACTTCGTGACGGCCTTGAGGCCGACCAGGTAAAGAGTGCCAACCCGGTGAAGCTGGGTGTGCGCATGGCAAGGGGCGCGATATGCAAGATTTGAATCGGTAAGACTGTGGGGCCGTTGCTTGAGGCCGATAATGAGATGAGATTTCTTTCGTGATGGCAGGTCCGTGTGGGATCTCCTGGGGGAAGCCGGATGCATTGGATGCTGTGAACTCAAAAGCTTTAGAACCACGACGGTACCAACGAGCCAGTTGCAGCCTTTTGATTCTGCTCATGCTTCATCAACAACGCATGATTTCCTCAATTTTTTGGCTTTCACTTCTGCTTTTGCTTCCGCACGTCAAACAGTAGCTGGTGTTGCCTCAAGCCTGGAATTGTGTGCTCCTGATCTTACTTCTCCGTGCCAGATAGCGACAGTATTCGTGTCTCCAGGCTGTGTGACGGTGGTGTTGAAAATCCTTCCAAGGATAACATTCGAGTGAAAACAAGTAATTCTGATGCATGAGAACCGTGGGCTTTTGCTTAAAGTATAAAAAATGAAACATGGCCTTCCGCAGTTTTTCAGTCTTCTTGATCTCCCCCTGAAGTCTAGGGATAGTTACTTGCACGCCTCAATGTCCACATAGATGATTCAGTCTAGGTTGAGAGCAAGAAGGAGATATCTCCAGCAAGACGTAGAAAAGGGGTGTGCTTCGAACACGCTAGAGGGAGGATCGAAGAGGGGATTTGCAGTGGCGGGACTAGTCCCGTCATGCAGTAAGTGAATGAGAGCCAGCAGCCGATAAAGACGTGTGACGCGAATGGAATGCCACAAAGGTGGAGACGCAATTCAATACGACACGCTTCTTCAACTATCTGTTATTGTACAGCCACGCAAGCCAGTTGCTAGCACACATCACTCCTCAAGACGACTGCAAAAGCGCACAGCAGGAAGCCCTCAGAACTACTCTTCCCCCATCTCCTTCCGACCCTGACGATGTGCCACAATCATGTTGAGCACCTTACCCAGCGCCGATTCCTCTTGGCGCCTAGCTTCCAGCCACATTATGGAGCAGTCCGATCCAGTGTGTTTCGCTGACTTGAAGCCCTCAAATCCATAATCGTAGACCTGAAGAGACTCCAACAGCTGCGCCAGGTGCGCATCTGATTGCTGGGCGGTGTGGTGCCAAAGGCGTATTGCTTCGCGCATCCTAGAATCGACAGAGGTTGCTGGAGGTACAGCTGGAAGAGTCGACAAGACTGGCAATGCTTCCTCCTGGTGTGGCATCCGTGGCTTGCTTGTAAGAGGAATGGTGGGAGCGGTAGAAGTGACATGACGAGTTCCGGCGTGTGAAGCGTTACAAAGATTGTGCTTTGGCATGTATTTCTTGTAGCTGAAATTCCAACCACCGTCGCTGCTTTCGGATGTGGCGGGACTGGAAGGTGGAGAACTGAGGTAATCGGAGTTGGCAGGGTCGTCCATAAGACCAAGGTCAATCAGTGGAATTTCGGGAGTGGTGAGTGCGTGGCGCCGAGCAGTGCGAGGTGCTGGCATGGAAATGGTCAGAGCTGGTGTAGTTGATGTCATGTGTTGGTCGGGACGGTCTTCCAGGTGTGAGGTAGCTTCAACATTGATGTCGTGAGTTTGGTGCTCAAATTCTTCTTCGCCTACGGGGATGATGACCGTCTGACGGTGCTGCCAGCAGTAAGGGCCCTTTCTTGTGCATGGTGTACCCTTCTTGGTGATTGCCTGGCAGAAAAGAGTCGAGAAATTCATCGCTTGAGCGGGCACAGCCTCTTGTGGAAGCGCTGCTATCGCATGGAGATGCGGTGCTTGAAAGGCTGGTGCCACAGTCGCTGTCATTGCTTGACCCTGCCACCAATTCGAGGCAGTCGGGAGCGCATTAAGTACCCTCTATGCCCCTATGAGACCTTCTTGCTAACTGGCATGCCCCGAAATGATGGTTTCGGATAACCGCGCAACATGGGATGGGGGATCCACGCCTGGAAGAAATTAGGACACTAGTGTTCGAACACCTGCGTGTGTTGTCTTCATGAAAAGCTGTCGCATGACGTGAGGCTCGGCATTCTCCCATCAAAGCGGCGTGGAGAAAGGACGACTTCCGAAACAGTCCATAGAAACTAGAAGGTAAGCTTGGCAAAATAAACAAACAAAGAAATATCGACTCAAGGCCTGAGACACAGACCTATTTACATGGTTCATAAGTTAACTATACAAGACAGGAGGACAAAGAAGAAGAGGAGAGGAACGGAGTGAGTTTCCATGTCTGTGAAAGACACGGCGACGTCCTCACCCAAGTCGCAGCTGTACATCTCACGATGCGTGCATGTTACCGCTTCCAAGTATTGAGTGAGGCCGTGTGAGAAGAAGCTCATGTCTCAATTATAATTGTAGCATCTTTCTCGAACAGCATTGCTGTCATGGATTTTCTCGTGAGCTACGAAGCAGCTAACATATGTCTTCTAGGCTAATCTAGGACATCCGTGTCATTCGTTTCATTCTTATACCCACTAGAACGTTCGATGACCGAGAGCGAAAGCCATGAGCCTACCTATGCAGTTACGTGATTCTTTTCTTAATATCGGCGCTGCAACAATATGCAGTGGGTGTGGAAGTACTTCTTGCATAAGGGAAAAGCCAAAATCCGACTCTATCAATGGAGCGGAAGATATCGCTGGCAGATGGAAGACGTGCAATCGTGAGATCGCGTTGACTTGTTCTTATGGCCAGAAGACAAGGCGGATAATGGTGAGTGATGCGAGACCTGGTATGACTGATGAAGACGTGAAGACAGAGTTGCATCGTGGTCATGCACAGGGCTTGGGCTGCCCCTGAATTTCGTACAAGTTGATCCTCCACACATGGCCGCCCTTAACCCCTGAATTCCCTACAAGCTGACTTTGAGCTCGTCCGCAGCCGGCTACCCCTGAATTGCCCACAAGTGGCTACAAGTATGCAAAGGTCGGCAACTGTCAACTGCTGCTAAGCATGACAGCTTTGGCTGCAACTCACCAGCTATGTTCTACGATTGACGACCGGGTAACATCTTAGAACTACATGGAATCGGTTTCGGGCCCTAGATGGATAATTACGGAAAGACAGCTTGGATTTGGGTGTATTGCATCGGCCACTCAGCGATGCTGGATGTAGGGAATCAGTAGAAGGGATAGGATTTTCAAGACAGTGCGCTCTCTACGGCACTATTAGAGAGCTGGCTCTTATGCGAGACAAATGCTGCCTGTGGCTATCGACTAGAATGCCAGGAGGTATGACAGGGCGGACAGATATGCACCTGCTGAAGCATGTAGCCAAAGGAATTTCTTGCGTTATTGTTCGCGACCACAGTTCGAGTTGTCCCATTCGCCTATTTGGTCAGGGGGAATTGTGGGAGAGACCACGCGTCGAAGCTTGTAGCACGAGAGATTCCAGTGCGGTCAAGGGACAGGTGAGCGCAGGCGGCTTCGTTAAGCATTGTGAAATGGTACACGAAGGCGGGTACCGAGTTCAGCGTGCACGTCAGCATGGTCTCGTAGGCGCTTATTACGAGGCAGAGCTTCGAGATAGGTCAAGTGCATCTATGACGTCTAGCATCTGAGCAGGCTGATGGGTTTGATGAGCTGGGGACGCGGAGGTGTTGAGTTGGGTTGCAAGGGATAGAACCCAAGGTCGACTTGCAGGTAGTCAGCTCAGAGGCGGCCACTAGATCGGGGCTCAAGGTCAGCTTGTACGCGATTTGAGGAGGCTGAGGTTCATTACGGCATCAAAGCAGCAAGTTGTCCAACACCGACCAGCTCTGAACCTTAGTGCCTGCAGCGTGTTCGGCAAACAACATGCTAACACAGACACTTTGCATGGAGCACTTGTTGTGCTACGCCGCCAAACGTGCACGCCTGTGAAGAGGTTCCCTACAAGCGGCTGTAGTCATGTCCTCGCAAATTCATTGCATTGTATCACCGGCCCGCATCTTTCCCATGACGTCGAGCTGTCATGCCTTGTTCTTGACTGGCTCCTAGCGCCCCGAGTAAAGCAACACCTCAAAGTATCTCCGATAATATCTTCTCCCGAAACTTCTCCAATCTTTCAGCGTGTTGCCTCCGATAAGAATCGCTCTTTTGTTGCGCTTCGTCGCGAGCCTTTCCTATAGCAGTACATGCCTTGATAGCCTGCGCCCGCGTTTCTTCGAACTCGCCGTTTTCGGCTTCTACTGTCTCTTTCTGCATTTGCAGTTTTTCGGCTTCTCTTCTTTGACTCGTGATGTAGCTGTCTGTGCTCTCGAGAAGAACTTTTAGTAGATCAGGTAGTGTTGCATATGTCTCACATGTCAGATGACGCCCAGACGCGCATTGTTCGAGTCTCTGCTGGTATCCCGAGAGCTCGTCTACAATCTTGCTGTGAATTAGGGCGGTGTCATTAACACTTGCACTAATGTCCTGCAGGCGGGTAGTAGCAACGGCGTAATCTTCCTCACACTTTTCGAGGCTCTGATCCGCGGAGAGAGTTTCTTGCGCAGATCTGTCGTAGAACCTTCGTACCGCAAGAGTCGCATCCATCTCTAATGAAGTGATATCCGCTACACTGCGAGGTCATTAGCATGTTAGATTCTTTGTGACACCGGATTAAGGCGTACTGTTGGTTCTGCATTTCTTGCGGCTTGCCAGTGGATTTTGGGATATATGTTGATTGTGAAAAATGCAAGAGCGCGTTTGCAGTGACTATACTGCCAATGTCGTCTGCAGAGACGAGGCTATTGTTCTCCTCGTGTGATGAAGAGAGAGCGTCAAACCTCAAGCTGTCCTCCTCGTCTTCGGAACGAGAGTCGAGCCTCAAGTCGTCCTCTACGTCTTCCGGGCCGTTAAAGCTTAAGTCGTCGTCCTTAGCTGCGAAGACGTTGTAGCTAGGTGTATCCTCTTGCGAGAAAGCAAGCGATAAGTTAGGCTCTTCGTTCCTTCCGTATTCCAGACTGCGTTCTCCGTCCTCGAGGTTGTCTTCCTCTAAGTCTTCTAACGAACCAGCTTCACTTTCCTTTTCTTGATCTCCAGCGTCGATAAGATTCTAGCGAAGGTAAGTGTTTGAACTCGAGAAATGGCTTCTTTCAACGCACTTGCAGAAGCTCTTTACTCGGTCTGACAACTGGGCGGATTTCTCCAAGTTCTTGTTCAATGTGACTATCTTGGGGAGTACTAGCGGCACCGGCGTTGGATTGAGTGTCCTGCTGCTGCCTTCTTTGTACTTCGCGAGCCTTAGCGTTCTCGTTGTCGTCGCCGACCTAGATCCAAACAGGTGAGCACGCGTTCTTCAAGGGACTTCTTGTAGTTCCACACCTGTTCAATCCGCCTCCGTTTCGCCGTCCTTGTATCAGACTGCGTGTTCGCTCTAGACTGTTTCTTTGCGACAGGCTGCTTTCCTGCTCCTCCAAGTTCCTCATACGCTGCAATGATATCACACGGTGTCCAGACCTTGGATCTTGACAATCCGCCTTGGAGTTCCCCAACCTTTGAGTTCCGGCGGAGGTCGCGGTGCTTGCGAAACAGTGCGAATGCGTCGTCGACGGAAACCGTAAAGTGTGTGCACGCGAACTTATTCAAAGCGTCCACAAGTTTCTGACTTGGATGAGTTCCGAACTCGTCCGACACTTGCTCGGAGGTAATACCCCAGGGGCGAGCGATCAGGTTCCTGATGCCTGATTCGAGTCTTGACTGGGCTGTCCTCGGTGGTCGAGTACTCTTCTCTGCCGCTGTCATTCTTGGGTCTGGGTTAGCATTGTTGTTTGAGCGCGAGAGACACTTCTTGGAGGGAAAATGTGAAGTGCTGAAAAATGTTGTAAAGTTGTTGCTACGGAAGGATGCCACGGAAGGAGACAAGTAGGCGGCCGTGCTGCGGACACATACAGATCTAGATCTCCTCCACCTGTCTCAAAGTGTCGAAGATTCGGTAGATAGAGATACGATATGCTAATAAACAGACCAAGCTCTTACGTTTTGCATTGATTTCACTAAGCTATGCGCCTTGCCCAAACGTATGGACTTCTTCTTGTGTGAAACGCTCATCTAAGTAGTGCTCGTAACAGCCTTGAGCGGTGTCCGACACAGCTCCGAAAAGAAAGCCAAAGTCCGGCTACAACAGCAACAACGACAACAACATCAACAATAACAACAACCACTGGACTTGCATGATAGATGAAAACGACGTAGCTTCTGGAAAACCACCAAGGTGATGGATATGATCTTTGTGAAGACGTTGTGGCGAGGATCAACATCGTCGTTATGTCAGAGTGCGCGCTTGTAGGCAATTCCGGGGCTGTCAGCTCGTGGGCAGTTCAGGGCCAACAAGCAAGCCAGCTCGTGGGCGACTACAGTACCAGGCCGGGTGACCAGCAGTCAGCTTGTGGGCGACCCAGGGGGCGGCTGGTTAGTCAGCTCGTGATTATTCAGGGGTGGCCAGCAAATCAGCCTGTGATCATGCCCAATATCAACACTACAAACTCTATATCATCGATTCCTTCCGCCCGTTTACTCTCGCCCTCGCTCACTAGATCAACACGGATCATCGTCATGAGATTCCTGATAAGCGACTCGGTATGTCGTGAGTCGCCGCTGTAAGCCCTATGTTGGTTGGGTTGGGCAGGACAAGATAAGGAGGCCGATGGCATTGCTAGCCGGTTCACCAAAGACTCAAGGAAGCATATAGTGTTGACAAGACCCGTGCGTTCAGACAGTTTCGTAAGTAAAGCTGTCTCCCTCATATGTTGAATCAGTCTACTAGCGGGACTAGTCCCATCACTATATGGCCACCACTGCGCTTCGATCACAGCACTTTCCTTACGTCTTGAGTCTGAAAGTCACCTCTTCACGGCTTTCCGCCCAGTTTTGCTTCCCCTTAGCTGATTTTCGCTCAAGCAGCCACGCCGACATGATTCAGCTGCATTGGCTCAAGCCAAGTCCCACCGCAGCGCTTGTACTCATCCCTTTCCAAGTGCAGCTGCTATACAAGATGTCATCATCAACAGCGCTATGAGTCCCGAACAATCGAACGAACCATTGGAGCGCGTATTGGCTTGGAGTCTCACACAAAAGTTCATTCAAAGGTCAGCCGATGCTGAGGACAATGCTTAAGCCAATCCCGCGAAATGTTCAAACTGTGGATTTGAGAATGATGATTATGTGAACAGTATCGAGCCATAGTATGAAGGGAAAATAGACGTCTGTTCACAGCTCATCTTTACCTCCGTTCAGCTCGTGCTCCCACCACGGGTGCTCTGAGTTCCAGGGAATACATTCCAAAGGATCGATCGCGTTCAGTCCGATCCTTGTTGCACGACCATAACTCCAGTGTCTCTTCGAATTAGATCAAGAATTGTGCGATCTTCGAGCTTGATCATGTAAGACACGTGGTCAAATTCCCCGGGATCAAAGTCGTCGGGATTGTCCCATTTTCGCAGCACGAAGCTTGAGAGATCCCATTCGATACTCGTACAGTGCTCGGGTAAGGTGTATCCAGGAGCGAGGGCAACATGAAACTCTTCTGGTATGATCCAAGCACCGTGAGGGTCATCAAAATTAGCTTCCATGATAGGAAGCATCTCTCCAACAGGGCGGAGATGATAAGCTGATGCGACAGTCGCCATGAGGAACAAGAGCGCAAGAACAGCGGTCTGGTGCGCAAGAACTATGTTGCAGAAGCGAAACAGGCTCGGCGCTGATGTATGTTATGTCTAAGGCGAGGAAGGACTGCCGACAACCATGTCCGAAGGGATTATTGGTGAGCCACCGGCTGTTGTGGTCAAGCTTGTAACTCGGCGGAACGCGATGCACCAGGAGCTTCAGATTTGCGGGACATGAATGTCCCTTCTCGGCGCAAGATCAACAGTCTTCCGCTCATGCGACACTTGTGAAACTGTACCAGATCTGTAGAGTTGCAGCAGTATTGTGTGAACTTGTGGCAGACTTACAGTATGGAATGTGGCAGACTTGTGAAACCGCTGCAGACTTGTAAAACTGCTGCAGACTTGTGGAAACTGCTGCAGACTTCTCGACTGTGGCGGAAGATGGAAGCCTGATAGAAACTGGTTCGTTCCTCTCCCACCGCCGACTTTTGAGATCCTTATTCATGTCGTACGCTGACAAGTACAATAATGGCAACTCTAGGCATTGATTCATCCGACAGATGAATTTCGTGACTCCCCACCCTACAGTCTCCTCGCCGCCTCCATTCCTACACCCAACAACAGTTATGACACTACACCGCCGAAACCCGCCGTGAGCCTTACAGCCATCAACTCGGCACAAGCGTGAACTCAATAACAGCACACGCAATTCTTGCGAATAACAGAGGACAAAGACGGTCACTCCAACGTGCAAACTGCTGGGATCGTCTCTCTACACTGCATCAGAATTGTAGTTGGTACATCAGGTCAACAGGTTAAAGGAGAAAGAGATGAAGAACGGACAGCGTCAGGCAATCATAAGTAGGCCAAGCGTACCAATCCGTTGATTCGCGATCTCGTCAAAAACCGTTCTTACATTCAGCTTAGAGGCGAGGACCTCACTCGACGGGTCGAGCCTCGGTCAGTTGAATCAGCCGGGCAACCAACCCCGTCGAGAGATCTAAAGGTCGCTAAGTCTTGAAGAGGAGAATCTCTACGAAAGCGTGAGCATACGAACCCGTAAGGGTCTCTTTGAAAGTCGTGAAGAGCAGGAACGTCAAAGGAGTTGTTCGGCTGCAAGGAACGACTGGAACAAGCGGAACCAATGCAATGCGTGTTCGGCTGGTGGGGACACTACATCAACACTCTCACATCCCCATGCGAATGCCTATTACCTCGATTTTTAGAAGCATCGGACTGATGAACTACTTGACACGACTTCGACGCTTCCAATTCGAAGGCTAGCCTCCGCATAATCTCAACCTTGAAGGGCAACTACGGAACTTTCGTCGTCTGGACTCCCAGAGATTGCTGCTTCTCCTGCCTGCTAGAATCCCCATGCTTGACCTCTTCGGATGCGATGGCTGTCGTTTGGTTGATTTCGAACCCTGCTGAGCCAGTCATTTGCCTGACTGCGGAGAACTTTGGGCGATCGTTTGCCTCGGCCATACATACAGAGAACTTGTTGTTCGAAAGACATGTGGCGGAGTAAGTAGTGATGAGCAAGGAGTGCCTTGGCACTTTCCGACCTCGTGTGCGCAACATGGCATGCGTCTCAGGCTTCCGGTGGGACTAACGAGATGTAATCTGATCTCGACGCGGGTGGGTCGATGGCATTAACTCGTCAAGAAATTGAGTGGAGTCTGAGGACGATGGCGCTCCCAGTTGAGGAGAGACCAGCCTCCAAGCAAGGGGACTGACTCTGTACCTTCGCGTACAAGTCCCATCATGATCGAGGAGCCTCTTTTGCTTCGTTGCAAGGAGCTGATGCGCGATCGCATTCCCGAAAGGCGCTTTTTTAGCCCCTGGTTTACCCACAAGCTGGCTTGCTGGTTGCCCCTGAATTGCCTACAAGCTGACAGTCCATGAGCCGCCGGCAGCCCCTGAATTAACTTACCCACAAGCTGACAGATGGTACGCACCGGTTATAAAAGTCCTCGGCTCCAGACAACATTGAAGCGAGGAAAACACACAATTATAGTGGCGCGAACGATCACACAATTCCTACTTAGAACGACAAGCTCTGTGCTCTGCTGCAAACGGCACAGCCTAGTAGTGCTACTTCTAATACGAGCTGAGTATCTTCGAAAGCACGACTTTGGACAGATGCGCAGCGTTTACTAAGAGGTCAAAACCCCGTCATTGTACACATCTCAGCTGGAGTTGACAATCATGCTCGTTCCAATCGTTGCTACTGACTTACAAGGACATGACCACAGCATGGTCACTTAAGTTTGACGTCGTCAGCTTTGGGCAACTGCCCCGGGATGGAGGATACCGGGTCCTCGGTGCGACAACAGAGGAGAGTGTCCCTGGGGCAAGGATGACGAGGTCAGTGAAAGAGGAGGACGATGTGACCTCCGTGGAAGCCGTGTTCGACGCATCTTACCGGTGTCTGTGGTGAAGATCGGCTGGGTATAGGTGCTACCAGCTTTGCAAGCGACGATTTGCTGTTGTGAGGAACATTCTGACGCTCCACCGCCATAGAACGTACACTACTCCCAATACAAATAGAAAGCCTTCGTAGACGTCAAGTTCCTCCATAAGACTAACGAAAAGCGAATGTCAGAGCGAAAGAAGACTCGGTTGTTAACAACCGCTTACTGTCAAGATCTGGCTATCCACGAAATTCCTTAGAAGCGAAGCCCACACTCCTTCTAGCTCGTCTACTACATCCCTACACCAAACTTTCAAAGTCAGAATCAACAGATGCGACTGGTGTGAGCCTTGCGAGTATTTCCTCTTCCGTCTTCATCTCAAGCTAAAGCGCCCAGTTGTTACCGCAACTCTGTTATTGCTACGGTCGGGATCGCGTGTCTCAACGATGTTACTCATGCTTTCACCACGCAAGCCGTATAACGAAGCTCGGCCTCTGACCAACCAGTCCAACCTATCTGCACAGTCGGCCCTGCTTTCCGCCGAGTACTACCGCCTAGCGATAAAGCCGGAAAGAAAGAAAAGAGAGGCAACAAATAGGATGTTAAGTAGAAGCAGGTAGGACGGAGAAAGAAAGCGACCAGGCCAATATAGTAAGGAGCGGCGAAAAAAGGTTTCAAAGGTCAGCTAAGCTATATAGGCGATGCGTGGTAGCGGCTGAGAGGTGACTGATTTGTTCTTGGTATGCCTAAGACGAGGGGAGTTCGTGTGTCTAGTATAATGAAGGAACAAGCGCAATATAGTCATCATAGGAGGTATAAATAGATGTAGATCAGCTGCGCGATCACAAATTGGTAGATAAATGCCGCCGCTGCTCTCTACTAGAGTAGATTACTAGCGGCTTTATAGAACATTGGCTCAGCTTTCTACATAGTGAATAGTTTAGACACTAATACCGCTCGATACCGTCCATCCTACCGCTACGTGGACAGGCCTACTCCTATAAGGAGGAAGCTACATCTACAAGAAGGAATCCGGCGTATATACGAATTGATAAACCCAATCTACGACACACCGTAATTGTATTCTCATCCCGCTTGTCATTAGCCTTAGCCAACCGCATTCGCGATTCGACGAGCTTGAAACGCATACCGCCAGCGACACCGTCAATAGAACGTTTTCATAATTGCTAATTTCGAAGCTTCAGTCCTCGGTCGAAGTGCACTACTCTTCATGCAGGTCTCCACTCAATACCAGTAACCACTTGGGTTCTCTAGGATATATCAAGTATCCAGCGCCTAAAAGTCTAGGAGGTTTTGGTAACCCTTTAAACTGGCATATATCTTACTGACTATCGTGTATGGAACTTTAAGAAAGACGGGAAGGAGCCCAAGCGTAGGTCTGATTCCGTGGTTTATATACGAGCTCCATCATTATTCCCGCCGTTCTAAGACTAATCACCCTTGCCGAACAGAAAGAGAAATCGAGATAGCGCGAATAAAGATTGCCGGTCGGAAGCGCTGCCGTTAGGTGCTAAAAATATCAAGCATCTGGGCCATAAGTAGAAATGTTTGCGCTCAGAGTATGAACGAACCGAGATGCCCGGCGTAACTTCTAGTCCGCAAACTATTGACGGGGAACGTAGCCGTCTCCGTGATTGCCTCCTGCCTCGCACTGCAAGGTACACCTACAAGGACTGCGGTCAATGTATTGGCCGTATCATTGAGTGCATTAAGGAGTATTTCCCGCGAGTATTTTCCTTTCAATCAAACGCCCAACGATTTGATTGTATTGCAGTAGGGGGATAAGACGTGGTAGCCCAGCGCGAGGGCGATCTGAATTACACATACCACGAACAACTTCATAGGATACGCTCATATAGAAAGCAACTTAGCTCATGCGCAAGAGGATATTGCCGATACTTCAGAGGTCTTATCGTGGAAGACCTGGTGATGCCGAAGAAGCTTCTGTCTTTGCTTTACTGGCTTTATGAAGTCGCTATTGCCTTCCTCGGCAGGGGCCTGAGAGGTACTCCTAATGACTACCACGTAGTGGAAAAGATATACTAGTCATCGAGACATCAGATAAGCTTTATAATTCGAGGTCTGTAAGGTTTAGGGAGCTCAATGGTAGCGTCTTCCATGAAGCAAGACTGTTTAAGCTCATCCTCACTTGCGCTATTTCTGCCTTACTTGGGAGTTCGTGCTCTTTAATCTCAAAGCGCTATAGTTGTGGTAGTAAGGTTGAGAGGAACAACTACTCTTTACAAGCTGATAACATCGATAAGAGCACTTGTTACTGCGATGATGTCAAGGTGGATCGAGCGATGCCACCTTATAAAGAAATGGCACCAAAAGAGGCGCTAGGAGCTCCAAGGCTTCGTCGACTGAAGCAAATCTGTAAACCAATATAGACAGGAACGCAGGATGCTAGCGTGCCGATTAAAGAAAAGACAAAGTTGAAAGTGCCATCGCCACAACAGTAGCTTCGTCGATAGCTTAGATACCCGGAATGCGAGGAGTTTCCAGTCGGAATGATTGAGCCCTACGATATTACCAACGGCGACTATGCGATAGTGAGCCACGATGACGTAGTTTTCCGAAAGCCATTTCTTGCGTCCAGCGTTGCGCTCTAACAGTTGTCTAAGGCGCTTCTAGAGGGTATATCGAATGGATTTCTCGTTCTCAGCAATGTTGATAGTAGGCGCCTTAAAACTAGCGGCGCCATTTCTTTGCCATGCGCTACCTCCGCCTAGCTACTTCGTTGTACCCAAGGTTCTGTTGACTAGGTTTGATATATAGTCCATCGAAGCAGCTAGGTCAGACGAGTACGCCGCCGTACTAAACGTCACTTTAGCAAGTAGAGCAGCGTACCACATGACAGATACCGAAGTGATACCTGCACTTCAGTGATATTTTCAGCTTTGACGTAATCCCAAGTCAGCTCTGGCGGGACTAGCCTCTGACATTCCTCATATTTCAAAAGCCAGATCATCCATGCCCGCTCACTTAAACCCATCAAGCTATGCGCGACGGTTGTAGTTGCCGATAGAAGGAAGAACTTATGATTCCATACGACATGTTTCTGGTGTTCGACATCGAGCTTGAGTAGTAATGTGTCGAATCACAACTGGGCACTGATTAGCATGATATTTTTCAAGAAGATTTGAGATTTTGGATGTGAGAAGCTCTCAAAGTACTTGACGAGATATTGACGCTCTAATCTTCCGCTTTCGGTCGACAGCTACTGGCAGCTTGGGCGCACAGTGAAATTTGTAGCCATTATGCTCCTTGTGCCCCTCATGCTTCTCGAAACCTCGAGTTACTCGCGTTAATCGATGAGAGGGGGACGATTTGACACTCTCAATCTTTTGGTTTTCGAGAGAATATACTGGTAGCTTGGGGGCACAGCGCAAGGCGGTCATCATTTTACCCATTATCGTCATCCTTCTTAGTTTTGCCATTCTACACAAAACTCTTCGAATGCGTTGCCTTGATCGATGTTTGAAGGCTACCTCCGGTATTGCGCTTGATAACGAAAGTTACTGTCATCTTGGGCACAAAGCAAATGTCGGAACTCACAACCTTCTCTTCCTTACCTGCTTGTAACAAGTGGCAGTTCCAAGTCTTGCTTTCATGACTACGATCGTCCGCACAGAAGTGTGACGAGTTGTCGCCAAGTCTGGCTTGTTGTACTGGGCTGTATTCCATCTCTTGTGGCTGCATTACAGTTGTGAAGTTATGGTACGCTTGTCGTTGGGCCGTCGCAAGCTCATGGGCTGGAGCAAGACTCCCGCATCTGTCGCGTTCGCAGCGATTCGGTAGGTCCTGCTTGGGTAAAGTAGCGGTAGGGCGGGAAGAAACAGAGAATTCCTCGAAGGGAACTTTCGGAGGTTGGAGAGTTATGCAAAGGCGAGCAGGTCTACTCAAAGGATGGGAATATTGGGACGATTGAGGCGGTGCTGGGCATCTCGGCTGTGCGTCACCTCTGACGTCGTCTTGTTGTGGAGATTGAGGTGACCTGTTTGTCGTTGGTCAGGAGGGCTGGACGCGACATGGGTATCAAACATGCGGCGTATGAGGGTTGTACTTCTGGATGAAAACCCCAAGTGAGGTGAAGATAGTACGAAATTCTTAGCAATGGAAGTCTGATGGAACTCTCTGAGCTCCGTTTCCTTAGTAAGATCGGCATGAGTATGATCTAAGTAACTAAACGCTTTGGGTGCCTGGAAGAGCTACTCTCACAGCTTCGTTGTCTTTCTTGGTCATGCTGGACATGCTTGCCACTTGAACCTGGAATGATCCGGCTGGCGATTGTTCATGGCCAACAAGGGAAGAGGCAACAATGAGTCTTGCACTCAAGTAGGGTCGAGAAAATGTACGAGCCGAGAAGTGATGAGGACGAGGATGGTGAAAACGGAACAAATGGCGGCTCGGTGACAAGGCGATTCAGCACGGCTAAGGCGGAGACAAGGCAAGATGGTGTATGAGAAGCGCGCTGAGCCATGTCTGGTGGTGTAGCTGGCGTAGTTCCTTGCGATGAGAGTTGATTGGCAGACTAGAAACTTCCTTGATCGATTAGACACGATGATGAGCTGATAGAGCAAGTACAATGCGATGGAGATAACTGCTAAGCGATGGGCTGACGACAGGGAGAGCGGGTCCCTTGTTGAATCAGCCTCAGCGTCCTTCGAGGCTGGCTGGTCATCGTGCAAGCTTGTTCTTTGTAGCAACATGAAGGAGTGCACGGTCATGTGTGGGCAGACTTGTATGGCAGACTTGTGCTGCAGACTTCTGCGTCAGACTAGTGCGCCAAACTTCTGCGGCAGACTTCCGCCAGACTTCCGCGACAGACTTCTGAAGTTCTGAGGCAGACTTCTGTGACAGACTTCTGAATAGATTTGCGTGTTGCCATGTGGACAGTTTTATGAACAGTCTTCTGTGCAGTTGGAGACTTGCGGGTAATCCTTGCGGACAGATTCGCGGTAGCGAGTAGCCTTGTGGGCAGACCTGCGGACAGCATTGCGGGCGGCTTGCGGACATTCTCGTACTTGTGGACAAGCCTGCGCGCACTCGCGCAGCTCATCAAATCCCACGCTTCCTAATAGCATACGTCCTGTAGTGTTTCGTGTCGTTATCATCTACTCCTATCCATCTTCTCTATACGTCACGGTATTCTTATTGCTAACGGTATTAGGATACGGCGGTAACGAAAGACAACCTTGCTCATCGTTCTAGGGCTACGGCCCGCGCCTTTGACTTTTGGGAGCGAAGTTCTTTTAACTACGCACGCCGGCGCTCGAGACTTGACTCCAAGGTTCTCTTTCCTCCTCTTCGCACCACTCCTTCTTATGCGCAAGGTCGAGAAGAGCCTGGAACTACTACGAACACCTCGAAATCCGCGCAAAACCACGCGAAGCTGAAGCAGGAGAGCCAAGGAGACGGTATACAGGGAGGCTAAAAGCTTGGAGATGGAAAGACAAGAAGACACAAAACTACAGAGGGAGAGTGGTGGGAAGATGGAAAACTCGACACGTGGAACTGATCATCATCAATCTATAGATGAGTAAGACCAACCATTGATTTGATTCGCGAAAGAGATGCAGACTACAATTCAATCAATGGCGTCTGCAGCACCAGAATTTCCACCGCGCCTTCGGCAACTGTAGCACGTTCTTTGTGGTAATACCACAACGCTGCATCTCGCTCGGCGTCAGCTTGATAAATCTTGTCATCGCGGTTCTCTAGAGCTTTCTTCTGGCTCATGACGTATTGTCGGCGTGTCCTGTCGGCCTCCTTTCTGAACTTCCGCGCCATGGCCTCTGCTTTCTTGACTGGCATTTTGTCCTTCTTCATGTCGAAGACAAGGCGTAGAACCGCTTCTCGGACGGTCTTTGCTGACGTTAGAGTGAGAACAAGGCAGGGAACACGAGATGCTTACTTGGCTAAGTAGCTCCAGGGCAGTCTCGGATTCATGCTCCTCCTCCTCCTCCTCCTCCCCCTCCTCCTCTTCCTGCTCACTCACCCCCTGCGAACTTGTCTCCTTTGAACTCTCCTCTTCTGAGCTCTCCTCCTCTGGACCCTCGTCAACCTTCTTCCCTTTGCTAACTCGCGCTCCGGTGGCGGACTAAGCTGGCATCAGAAGGTTTGCGAAAAAAAGATAAAGTGAACAATATACTTTAATCTTTGTGCCTATTACTTCCTCTTCTTCACTTTCGTCATCCCAAGGAGCACTCCAGTCCCCATTCCAAGAAGGTGAGGCCCACTTCTTCGTGTACGCAGGCCAGTACGCCACCCAGTGTCCACCACCGAGACACCTCTGCTCAAGATCCATGGAATTGCTGACGAAACGCTTGAGGTGCGAAACGACCTTCGGCTCGATGCGGCTCCGTAGATTGGCCGGTAGATGTTGAAGACCGAGTGTCTCAAACAGTGGCTTCAAGTCAGCGATCTTCGCAGACTTGGAAAGCTTCTTCGCCGCGGCGAAGCGATGAATTTCCTTGGCGCTCTGGAAGGACCAGAAGACCTGCCACCCGGTACCTTCCGGGTAGGCCAAGACCGGTTTCCCTTCGAACATCTGATGGGGAAGGATGTCAGTTTCGACCGCATGATGCTCTCAGTGTAGTACGTGCATCTGCAGTGTTGGTCACCGTCAGCTTGCTACTAACACCCATGGTGGGAGAAGAGCGGTTGGTGGAAACAGATGTGTAGATGTGAGATGTCATTTCATCACTTCTTGAGCTTGTGCGCTGCCGGACCTTTTCAATGAACATGAACAATTGACTTGCAATGCGAGTTACTTGGTCTCGTTTCTCTGCCCAAGCAACGATGCAGATTCCCGAGACAATTATCTTCGATATCGGTTAGTCCTCACTGTTGCTTGCCTTTCTTTGTCGCCTCACTTATGTGTTGTGTTAAGTTACTGGGACTCCATCCCGTGCCATCATTGGATGTAGTCTCCATGCGCATGTGGTCCGTCTTACAGTTATTGAACGACCTCATGTCTTAGCTTCAGACATGCCTAAAACGTTAGAGTAATGTTTTGTGACCGTGCTTGCAAGCATGTATCATCAGACCCACAACTCGAATATCACGCGATCGTCTATGTGCGAATCTGCTCAATCATCTTTCATTGTTCTCTCGTCTAGTTTCCTATAGCAGAGATCATTATGTAGACCACCGAGCGACTCATGTTCCAAGTGAGAATAATGTTGCATCCACGCATCTTGAAATACGAAGATATGGAAGTAAGACCGTGAATTGGTTTCTAGACATTCATGGAGGCATCGCGCTCACGGACGGAAGTGGAACTCTCACGCTTCTGTATGTCTTGTGTCACAGCCACATGTGCTGAGGTTGTCGACTTATGTTTGGGTGATTTCGGTATGTGCTCGTTCGGCTGCATGACCGATGCCTGTGGTCGTCATCCTTTTGCTCGAGTCTACTTGTGGGCAATTCAGGGGGTCAGGGTGTGGGCAGCTCTGGGACCAGCGTTCAGGGGCCTGCTGCTTGTGGGCAATATTTGAAAGTCAAGTTGTTCACCACGCAGATTATCGCTTCCGCCAGCTTCCTCCAAAGCGCCCATCAACCATTTAGTCCGCAGTGCTTGCTCTTCCCTGTATGGCATGAGACGGACACTATTCACAGAGGCCACGAAAGCGTGACAAGCGAATCTTGCAAGACCAATCCATGAACAATTCTAAGACCTTGATTGATTGGTTCAATCAGTTTGCTGGGCATGTGGAAGACAAAGAAAGGAAAATAACTCAAGGTCAATGACCGACCAACCCACTCATGTAACCATCTCGGGTCTTACATCACCCTCGCACTGCATAGGGCAAGCGTCCTTTCCACAAGGCCTCTCTCCAGTAAAGGTTGTGAGGAAAAACATCTTCAGGTTGAATTGTCCTTGAAGAACTCGCCGCACCTTCAAATACCTCCACTCTGTACTGACAGATCGAAAGCGCCGCCATCATTCAGCAGAAACCAAAGCGACTTCCTGTTTTCGACGCTCGAAGCTATGTATAGCTCTACCCGACACCAACTTCGTAGCCATCCGGAGCCGAAAGACTATCTGGAACTGTGTGTGAAATGCAATATCCAGCATACCTCTGTAGAGTGCCATCCACCTCTACGCTCTCCACGAAACATCAAACTCGAAGATCCCGATAAGAGGAAAGCCAGGCCGGAGTCCGAAAACAAGGGGCAAAACAAAGAAGCTGCACCAGAGGCGAAGTGCAAGCCGGCACACATCATGAATCGTTCGATCTGGATGAACGTAGTAGGAAGCATGTTCGGTATGTTGCTTTTGGTGCTGCTCGGAAGAGTGTTGTTGGGGTCTGAAGGTGGCGAAAGTCAAACGAGAAGTGCATTTGTGCCATCGTCTCCAGTATCATCGGTTGCATCCACGCGGCTCAAGTGTGCGAAGCCCATGGGCTACTTTCGTGACTGTTAGCTAGAGTCTTTTGTGAGCGAGAGGGAAGGCCCGCACTGAACCACACCAGTCAAAATCTTCAACACCCAATGAATCTTGGTGAGCATTGACGATGCGATTTGCTGTAACTTAAAGACAAGCGGCTTGCCATAGAGATGTTGGAAGATTATTCCTCGTCAAAAGCGACTTCCAAACAGCCGCGTGCAACGCCTGACGCCTGACGCGCAGACGCGCTGAGACGCGCCAAGACAGGATCACGTGGGCATGACGGGCACTCCGTGACCATAGAAGCAAGGGGGGAAGGAACTATAGGATCACATTATGCCGACGATACATTGGAAACATGTCATGGAAAGCCCGCAGCAGAAACCAAGGAATGAGAAGTTTGCTGTCATGCCGAAACATTAGATTCATTATTATGGAGGTGATGATTGCTGCGCAGTAACATCATATGGCGTACAATCTTTGACGGGAGACCACAGAAGAAAAGACCTCCTTCGAACATGGAAACCATCCATCATTGCTCTGGCGCCACTTCCCCCTCCCAGCCTAGATCGGTAAGCTTGACGCGGATATGATCGTTGTCAAAGGGCCCTTGAAGTATGCCGTGTCTTGGTCGATCACGGTTTATGCGCAGGAAAGTGTGGTATTTTCTGGCAGTCGCGTTCGACTTCAGCTTCCCAATGCCAGTCTATAGACAAGCCTGCCAAGCCTGCCATTGACTGAATATTTCGTGCTTGGAGAACATCCACGCCTGCTGTGCGGGACCTTGTATGACTTCTCATGGTGAGTCGCATTGCGGAAGTTGTGTCTCTACTAGGTTCCTCAGGCTCATTACTGAGCACTTATCTTGTTAACAGCTGCAAAAATGCTATCCTTGATCCGCCAAGGAAGATACGTTCTTCAGGGGTTAAGGTCGGTTTCTACGTGTGCGACAACGGCTAGGATGACAACGAAGGTTTGGCTATTAATGTCGGCCTGCGTGCGACGGAATTCCATGTAAAGAGAGGGCTTGTGTGGGCAGAATCGATATCAAACAAGAATCCGCTTAATCGAAGAGGCAAGCCGTTCGGAACAGTGGTGGTAATGAGTTATCATTGTTGCTGCTCGATATATCAGCAACGATACAAGCGCGCTATAAGTTGAGGTGTACTCTATTAAGCGAGCAGAATGTTGCTACTGAATTAAAACCTCTTTTCCCGCAAGGCGTAATTCAGCGTGCAGGAGCATGTATCAGCCTTTAGCCAGATGTTATAGACTGAGTGGGATGATGAGCAGGTAAAGGCCCGTCAAAACGTTCAACGAAAATATATTTTGCAAGAAACGTGTAGAGAAAGATGATTGTCGAGGCCAAAGGAATTCGACCAACTCCTTCTGGGAACAGAGCAGCGACTGAAGGGCTGTAGCACAAACTCGCTGGGTTGCATAGCTTGAATCTGAACACGTTCGAAGCAAATCCTTTTTCCCTGTCTATCATAATGTCAGACCTCAGCACCGTTTTTCGCGCTCGTGCAGTTCTGGTCTGCGCTTGCGACTTGAAATCCAAAAGAGAAGTTGACAGAGGCAGAACGATTGTCGCTAGCGACCGAAAAGTGGTCACAGGCTAAGAGGAACTTGTGCAACAAGCCGGAAGAAGTTAACGACTCGATCACATCGCAACGACCCATATTTGAATGAGACTGAAGGAGTGCAGATTTGTGCGACGGTTCGACAATGAGTTTCTACCTGTGTTCACAGGTCAAAGGGTTGAATAAGGCACCAACGAGGGTGTGGTGACGGCTCTTCTACGGTTGGGAGGCGCAACCGGAAACCGCTTCCTGGGTTCACGAGAAGTGCAAGACATGACTTGAGGCAGCTTTAGCGTTCAGCTGTTTCCCACATCAGCACGAGCGCGGGCATTAGTCTCGTTGTGTCTGCCTCAGTGCATTGATGCGGCACCGAGATATGGCTTTGTCGAAGCGATCTTTCATGTAGGAAGCTTCAGCCTTTTCGTTGAGCTTCAAGTTGCGAAGTGTAGTTCCCCTCTGCCTAAGTAGTATAATTCTTACGTTCGTCTGCATGTTTACTACATGGCTGGCGGCACAAGTCTGCCGTAGTTGCTACGAAGGAGATGGGAGGGAGGAATGGGATGGTAGCGCAAACTCGAACATAGTAGGCTACAAGGATTACTTGGTAACGGTTTATCGGCCCGGCTGTATTTTGAATATTCCAGATAGCTGCTGTTGCTGAAAACGTGACGATGACAGTATGAGACAACTGGAGGTCTGTGTGGATGTAGGCGGGAAACAGCTGTATGATCGAAAAGATTAGCAGTCACACAGTGGAATGGGCTCTCCCGTTTGCGACCCGAAGGATTTCTATCCTCTACCAGAACTTCAGTTATGAGAGGCTACTTAGTGGTGACCTGCATGGCTGGTTCACTGCACTGTTCTTGCATTCGCAGGGCAGCCTCCACAGCGAGAGGCCAGTGTTGCGCAGCAGATCACGTCGCAATATGCCTGCTATGTGATTATGAAAACAGTAGCCGACGCGTTGTCAAGCAGTCGAGGTCGTCCACAATGCGTGAGAGCGGAGCAGCAAAGGAAGCAGACGTAGCCAGAATGAGAACCCTCCGGAACAATTGTTGGACCGAAGCTCCGTCCAAGCAAGTCCAAGTCGATGCAATCCATGTCCTTTGCGACAGACTCTGCCTCTTTGATCATGGAGAAGCATCAAGCTGAAAACATCCCTTTATTTCCTCTTATGGCCGCCAGAATCTCTTCTAGATACTTGAAGGTGATGTCGGGAGCTAGCATTTCTCCCCGTATGCAGAGGGGACAGCATGCAATTGGCTGAACTACCGGATACTTGCATAACACTCTGCGGCTGGACGAGTGTCAACATGTACTCTCATACCTTTGTCTATTTGTCGATACCTTTCTCGCTCCTGGTGTCGTTCGAAAAGGTCATCCGCAGCCATCACGAGCGCTACCGCATCCCTCCGCGACTTTTAACAGCAGAATCTCGTCATGTCAAGCATCAATCAACTTCAGACAAACGGTCTTTCTCATCAGCAAGACATCAACGCAGACTCGTATTATGAGGTAATGCGCAGACACCATGCTCAACAGCGCGAGCACGAAGAATGGATGAAAACCGTCGATGCGCCACAAATACATCACCGACGACGGAGGAGGTCTGGATGGAACCTGGGGGTCTCCAAGTTCTGGGAAGAAGAGACCATACACAACGGGCAAAGAAGGGATGAGGGTGATATCTGGAGATGGTGCAAGAAGCTGGTGAAGTCAATCTGGGAGAAGATTTGGTCGCGGATGCGATTGGGCATACTATCGTTAATGCTGCTCGGACTCCTTCTTGCTTTAATTATGCCGTCTTTGCTTCGCGGCCTGCCAAAGCTGACGCTTTTCTCTACCCCTTCGCCTCTACCACAGTCGACGTCTCATTTCACGCAAGCGAAGCAGCTTCCCAGGCAAGACATGTGGTTGAATCTGGACATGCGAATTGGCTTCGACTTTTACCTTGTGCCAGGGCAAATGAACAACATCCGCAAGGACATGAAGACTATCATTCATACTATTAATGTTCCCAAGTACAAGTCTTTTCCTCTGGCCAACCACAAGAACTATTCTTGCTATGCCGAAGAAGTGTTTAAAACGGCGCGCGAGGTCGGCAAAGATCCTCTCAAAACAGCTGTCAACAATACCATCATGCGAATCCGGAGCGCAGCAGAAGAGGTTATCAGGATTCAGCACAACTCTGGCCTGACTTTAGCTAACATTGCACCCTTCCATGCGAATGTCACGACCGAGCTCGAATCCATCAGCAACAAAGCACGCCATCTTCAAGACAATCTCATAGCTATGAAGGCTCCTATGTCCGACCTCCATCGGGCAGTCAACTCTGACTATGGTAACCTCGAGGCTGTCCGATGGTGGCACTGGCGGTCGTCTGAAAAGATTAGGAGTTGGAGGGGGATGCTAGATGTGATATCCGCACGCGTAAACTCCAGCTCCTTGGAGCAAGGGGAGGTCATCCCTTTCTTCGAGTGCTTTGTCAAGAGTGTAAGGTCTTGTCAGAGGAATGCGACAATGAATTTGATGAAGACATTAGAGCATGGTGTAGGGATTGATATAGACAGGGCGCTACTGGAAAGGGTGCAGATTGTCTGGTGGTGTGTGGAAAAGTTGCGTCTTAGATAAGAGCAGGTATGGGGCTCGATGCAACATTCTGTTGTCTGCTCAAGGAGTTCATTTTACAGAAATACTGCTGGTGTGTTTGCTGCTCTGTTTCTGTAATCCAAATAGCACATCTGCATTATCTTGGATTCCCAAGGCACAGTCCTCAAGCACATGGGATCTCGCCTTTTCAACATAATAACCACACAGCTTTCGAGAATGTGTCGGGTATTCATCGTGTTGCTTATGGATTTGCTTGTCTATCAACTAGCTGAAATGGGGTTCTTAGCCCACTGCCCCGACAATCAACTAGAGAAGAAACAGTGTCTCCAGATTTGCCTAGAATCCGACCAACTTCAAAGGATGCATCCACCAAGGCTCCTCTTCGCATTCATGCCGCCGCGACTCAAAGAGGCCGTAGTCCCGCATACACGCCTCCCTACCCTCCTCCCAGACGCTATCAAACCCGCTCAGGATATCTCCAGAGTCGATCGTGTGCAGCCCATGCAGCGAACCTCCCGACTCATCATACTCACGCCGCGTCTCCGGATCTTTCAGAATCTTGTACGCAAACTGCACAGCGCGCCAGACCTTGGCGGCCTCAGCCGCGTGTACGCCGACGTGGAGCGCGACTTTGTCCGGGTGCCAGAGGACGCTAAGGCGTTTGTAGGAGCCGCGGAGGTTGGCATCGAAGTGGGTATCGTTGGATGGATCTACGGCGAGGGTGGCGTAGAGGTCGGGAAAGTGGACGAAGGATAGTGCTGATGGGGGCAGTTGTATTGTTGCTGCTGTGGAATGGAGTCGAGGCGAGGCTGCCTCGGCTGGAAAGGATTTCACTGTTTGTGACGAGAGGAGCTGGGAGTAGAGGTTGTAAACCATAAGGGAGTAGAGAAGAAGACACATTCGCCAGAGCAGTCCATTGTAAAGCAGTCTTGAAGGTGTGGTTCTCAAAGTGCGACGCTTTGTCGTGACAGTGAAGACGGTTTGTCTTTTTGTCTGCACCATTCGGAGTGGAGTGACGAGATAATGTGTAGTTGTGTGTCGAGCTGCCCTATGTGCTCTGTCATGCGTAGCCATCGTCGTATGCCGTAGAGAGCGATAACGTAGGTGGGAATGACAGGAGGAATGACATTTCGCTCATGTTGTTCTTTGTTGACTTCGCCTGCAGGTATCCGGCGGTTGCACAGTGGAATGAGTTCCGACCAGGAATGCATTCAGATGTGACGAACGACATCGTGAGCATTTCAAGGTTGTCACTATCGTAATCCCGTACTCTTCGTTACAATGTTGTTGATCTTCGGAGTCAAGGCAGTTGGACGAAGGCATGGTTCGGCATAGGGGCCCCCTTTTGGTTACGGGGAAACGCATGCTTAGTCAGACACGATGAGTTGGTACTTGACTAATTCACGACACCAAAGGAAAAACACATGGTGAACAACAGTAATATATCACACGACGTTAGGTAGTATGCAGAAGGGTAAGGCGGCAAACGTTTGGAACGACAGGATGGTATGGCGGCACACGTTTGGAACGAGCTCTTCAGAGTAATGGACCAGCTGAAGAAGAACAAGGGAAGGTCGAGGGTCGCATACGAGTTTGAGGTGGTGATGCGCAAGGAGAGAGCTACTAGCCTTAGTGCTAGGGTTGGAAAGAGTGGCAGGGCTTTCCACGATGCAAGACGGATCCGCGGATTGATGTAAGTTCACGAGCGTGCTGACGAGGAAGAAGGGAGCCGTAGCGCCAATCCTAGAGGTGATGACGCTAAGGTCGAAGTCGTGCCGAAGACCACTGACTTCAACCATTCTAGCTCATTGTAAGCGTAATGATATAGCTACTGTGCAAGGTGAGCATGGAGGTGCCATTATCGCGGTTAGATGGTGATGATTGTTATGGGCTGCCGACCGCTGCGTTTGAGCTTGGTCGTCAAGAGAAAGTGGATGAAATGATCGAGGAGTTCGAGGTAATACTTGTTAGTCCATGAGTGCGTTTGCGCATGAGGTTGCGGCGAGCTGCAATTCCGAGGACAATGATTAGGCGAAGATGTCCGAATATGCGGTAAGGATTTCGTAACGGTCGGTAGCGGCGGGTATATTGTCGCAGAAGACGTAGATGGAAACGATACTGGAGATCAGAGGTAAAGCATGAAGCTGTGGTAGTAAAACTGGTGTAGGACTTTTCGTCAATGGAGACCCAAACGCAGTGCTGTTGAAAGTAATACCGGCGAATGTATCGAATGCAAAGAATAATGCCGGAGAATTGGAACGCCTAGCGAGATCCGTTTGTGGTAAGCTCATGACAACGTGGACATATGATGTCAAGTCGGGAGCCACAGTACGCGGAAGTGGATGAGTGCAGGGCTTGACGCACCACCTGCTGTCCTGCAGCGGTTGAAAAGGGTCGTTGAGCATAGCATTCTCCAGCCAGGTGATCATCCTGGGAAAGGGCTGGTACACCGGATTGAAGTCTTGGGAGTCTTCATCATAGAACTGTAAGAGCTTGAAGTTGATCTCGCTGACCGAAATCGGGTTGCTGTATTTGACGAACCGTTGGCGATGATGATGAGGGATATGAAGCCCAAAGCCACGACATTGAGCTAGCATGAACTTTCGGACTCTGGTCTAGGCTTAGTAGATCAAAAGATACCAGGGGCAGAGCAATCTCCACAGACTGTAAGATGTTGCAAAATTTTGGCTGTAGTGATGAACGAACAGTGCCTGTATTAGAGGAGAGGGACGACAGCCAGGTGTCCCTAGAGTGCAAGAATGCGCGTTGATAAGACCAACAAGACGAAAGAAGACTGTTGTATGAGCTAGTCAGTAAACCGGGTCGGGAGAGATGAGGAGACGAAAGTCGCTCGTTGAGACAATATCAATCAACCATATGATCATGGGCTGCAGAGAAGCGGAGCTGACAAGCTGGGCTGCGATTGGCTAGTAACCCGACGAAAGGAAGATCCTCCGAACGGGGAGTAGAACTCGAAACCATGGCCTGGTGTCCTGGGTGCGAGTATGAGCGTCATTTGTCCGGTGACATAAACAAAGCTGTGCGAAAACCAAACGTCAAGTTATTGTTGAAGTTGCAGGGCAGACCTTCGAGCGAGGACGAAAAAACAAGTGCATGTTGACCCCAAGTTCATTTTTCTCGTTAACTTCAAGCTACTGGGATCGGAGGGGGGCCTGCATGAAGAGAAGCGGGTTTGAACTGAGAGTGATAGACGTTGGCTGAGATTGTTCCCGAGCTCTGGACTTGAGCTTGGAGATTGTGGTGATAGGAACAGCGTCGCTGGCCAAGCATGGAAACTCCCTTGACTGTAGCAGGTATGTCTCGTACATGACAACAAGGTGTCTTTAGCTTGTCCGTTTTTGCCGAGGCGAACGTTAGTCTGCGGCTGGAAAGTACGATATGCCGGAGTTCACCGTCGCTGAAGGACGTCTGTGCACTTTCCATTGAAAGCCAGGGTATGTTGAAGCAAGTGTTAGCACCGACTGATGAGACGTCGTTCAGAGAAACGCCAGTGACGTTCTAGTGACGTTATTTGGGCGAGTAGGTCGATACTGCTGTGACGCGATGGCACCAAGGATGCAAATCGGCATGGCGAGGCGGAGTTCAATGTGGAGTTTGAGGATCGGAAAGGAGGTCCGTTGAATTAGCACCAAGGCCTAGGAACGGTAGCTGGACATGTTCGTGCTTAAGCTGATGAATAAGCGAAGGCTAACGATCAACTTCTAGAACAAATGCTTGCGCTTAAGCATTTATGCTGTCCTCCCGCAAGAGTCGAGATACGTGAGCTCGCCACAAAAAGGACCTAGGGTTACCGAAAACGCTCGCCGAGCTCGTGTGGTAATCGGTGAAGTTGAATGACAAATATGACAGATCAGAAATGTGTCGAGATTTTATCATGAAATGCTGCCCGTGAAGATTGACGAAGCCAAAACTTTACTGGGCATCTGAAGAGAGCCTATGAGCATTGCAGTACTGGATGGGTAGCGAAACATGTGTCGGCGAGTCTCAAACCGTTGGCGGCGGAAGAGGGATAAACAGCTCCAGTAGTCTTCATTGTCCGTTATGAAGCCTAGTGTTGAGGACAATAGCTCGCTACACAGTAGACTTCCTCGAACTAGATGGAAGCTTCAAGCATGGTTTGCTGAAACATCAGAAGCGATAGCAGTCCGGGTTGGATTCAGCAAAGCGCCGAGATCCAGGACAATAAGCACGCCCGAAAAGCGTGGTGAATACCAAGTGCCCAGCAGCAGAGCCCGATGCACTTGAGTTCAGAGTACTTGGACTTGACCTACCTTCAT
>Ga0160427_10000120_pt1 | contig 56771 bp, 31 predicted proteins | sample SolpanmetagenomL_FD_108194 | JGI IMG/M metagenome (GOLD analysis project Ga0160427, IMG submission 108194) | Solar panel surface microbial communities from Lawrence Berkeley National Laboratory, California, USA - L | ecosystem: Engineered > Built environment > Solar panel > Unclassified ...
CAGCCAGGTGTACACCACGCGCCTCAACAACAATTTTACCCTCACCAAGCGGCTCGGGGCGCAGCTGGCGCTCAACTACCGCTCGCCCATCAACACGGCCCAGGGCACGCGCAGCGCCAATTTCAACGTGGATATGGCGGCCCGCTACAACGTGCTCGGCGACCGGGGCACCCTCACGCTGCGGGTATCCGACCTGTTCAATACGCTGCACTTCAACTCCACGGCCTACGGGGCGGCCTTTGCCACCGACCAGCGCTTCAAGCGCGAGTCGCGCATCGTGTTCCTGGGTTTTGCCTACCGCTTTGGCCAAAACCAATCGACCAAGCCCAGCAAGAAAAACGACCAGGAAGACGCGGGTGGCGGCTTCGAGTAGCCAGTTGGCTCCACCCTCCTCCCACCTGGCTAGCCCTACTCTTAAGTTTATGCGCCCGTTCTCCCTGTTCGCTTTTCTGTGGCACCTGCGGCGCCGGTACCGGCGGCTAGGTGTGTTGCTATTATTCGGAATAGTGCTGCCGTGGGGCGTGTTTCTCAAGGCCGCTTCCGAGATTGAGGAAGGCGAAGGCTTTCCCGGTGACCAGGCCATCTTGCAATGGCTGCACGCCCACGCCACCCCCGGCCTCGACCAGCTCAATCTGGCCCTGAGCCACCTCGGCGGCCCCCTGCCAATGGTCGGGTATACGGTGCTGCTCTTCGGGTACTTGTGGTGGCGGCAGCAGCACCGCCAGGCCTGGTTTTTGGGGCTAGCCATGGGGGGCGCCTCGGCCCTGAACTTGGTAGCCAAGGCGGTGCTGGGCCGCCCGCGCCCCGCGCTGTGGCCCTCGCTAGCGCCCGAAGCGTCGTTTAGCTTTCCCAGCGGCCACGCCATGGGCTCGGCGGCGCTGGCGCTAACCGTAGGCCTGCTGCTAGCCCGCTCGCGCTGGCGCGGGCTGGCCTGGACGCTGGGGCCGCTGCTGGCATTCGGCGTGGGGCTGTCGCGCATGTACCTGGGCGTGCACTACCCCAGCGATGTGGTTGCGGGTTGGGTAGCCTCCACTGGCTGGGTGCTGAGCATCTACTTCCTGTTTTCGCCCTACCTGCATACCCTGGAACGCTTGTGGGTAACCTGGCGCTACCGGAAGGCCAAACGGCCGGGCGCCTGACCACTACTTGTGTAGTCGTGGCCAGCTTAGTAATCCGCTGCCTTTAACTACTATAGTATAAACAGGTACTTGTTAAATTTTATTTTTGTGCTGTTATAAACTACTTAGTAGCTTTTACTGGCAATTGCGATAGGGGAAATACCCCTTGGGTAGCTAAAACGTTTGAGCAAGCTGGGTACCGGGTACGTCGTCGTTCGTCCCGACGCCGCAAAAACCCTTATCTTTTCGGCGTTGCTCCCTTCTTTTCCTTTTCGAATGCGCAAGCTTTTCTGCAGCTTGGCGGCGCTCGCGCTGCTGGCTAGCCTCCCGGTGCTGGCCCAAGGCCCCACCCCCGACCCCGCCCAGTGGGTGAACCCGCTCATCGGCACCGATTCCAAGCCCAGCCTTTCTAATGGCAACACCTACCCGGCCATTGCGCTGCCGTGGGGCATGAACTTCTGGATGCCGCAAACCGGCAAAATGGGCGATGGCTGGGCCTATCAATACGGCGCCGATAAAATCCGGGGCTTCAAACAGACACACCAGCCCTCTCCCTGGATGAACGACTACGGCCAGTTTGCCATCATGCCCATCACTGGCAAGCGGGTGTTTGACCAGGATGCGCGGGCTAGCTGGTACTCGCACAAAGCCGAGGTGGCTGAGCCCAACTACTACCGCGTGTACCTGGCCGACCACGACGTAACCACCGAGATAGCGCCCACTGAGCGCGCCGCTAGCTTCCGCTTCACCTTCCCGAAAACCGACAGCGCCTACGTGGTGCTCGATGCCTTCGACAAGGGCTCGCACGTGCAGGTGCTGCCGCAGCAGCGCCGCATAGTGGGCTACACCACTCGCAACAGCGGCGGTGTGCCCCAGAATTTCAAGAACTACTTCATCCTGGAGTTCGACCACGACTTCACCAGCACCACGCTCTACCAAGACAAAGTAGCCGCCGCCAGCGGCGTGCTCGATGTGACGGCCAACCACGCCGGGGCCATAGTGGGCTTCCACACCCGCAAGGGTGAGCGCGTGAACGTACGCGTGGCCTCGTCGTTTATCAGCCCCGAGCAGGCGGTGCTCAACCTGCAAGAGATTGGTGACAAAGACCTGGAGGCCGTGCGCCGACAGGGCCGCACCGCCTGGAACCAGGCCCTGGGCCGCATCGACATTGAGGGCGGCACCCCCGACCAGCGCCGCACATTCTACTCGTGCCTGTACCGGGCGCTGCTTTTTCCGCGCAAGCTCTATGAGCTGGATGCGAGCGGCAAGGTGATGCACTACAGCCCCTTCAATGGGCAAGTGCTGCCGGGCTACATGTACACCGATACTGGCTTTTGGGACACGTTTCGGGCGCTGTTTCCTTTCCTGAACCTGATGTATCCGGAAATAAACACCGAGATTCAGCAGGGCCTAGCCAACGACTATCGCGAGAGCGGCTGGCTGCCCGAGTGGGCTAGCCCGGGCCTACGCAACGTGATGGTGGGCAACAACTCGGCCTCAGTAGTGGCCGATGCCTACCTTAAAGGGGTGCGCGGGCAAGACATGAACGTGCTGTACGAGGCCTTGGTGCACGGCGCCAACAATGCTGGCCCACTCGACGCCGTGGGCCGCTCGGGCGTGCAGTACTACAACAATCTCGGCTACGTGCCTTACGACATTAAAATCAACGAGAACGCGGCCCGCACCCTCGAATACGCCTACGACGACTTCGCTATTTATCAGTTGGCCAAGGCTTTGGGCAAGCCCAAAAAGGAAATTAACCTCTACGCCCAGCGCAGCCAGAACTACCGCAAGCTCTTCGACAAGGAAAGTGGCCTGATGCGCGGCCGCAACCAGAATGGTACGTTTCAGAAGCCGTTTAACCCCTTCAAGTGGGGCGATGCCTTCACCGAAGGCAACAGCCTACACTACACCTGGTCGGTGTTTCACGACGTGCAGGGGCTGATGGATTTGATGGGCGGGCGCCAGAAATTTGTGGCTACGCTCGACACCGTGTTTGCCCTGCCGCCGAAGTTTGATGACTCGTATTATGGCGAGACCATCCATGAAATAAGGGAGATGCAGATTGCGGGCATGGGCAACTACGCGCACGGCAACCAGCCTATCCAGCACATGATTTACCTCTACAACTACGCCGGCCAGCCCTGGAAGGCCCAGTACTGGCTGCGCGAGGTTATGAACCGCCTCTACCTGCCCACCGCCGACGGCTACTGCGGCGACGAGGACAACGGCCAGACCTCGGCTTGGTACGTGTTTTCGGCGCTGGGTTTCTACCCCGTGTGCCCCACCGTGAAGCAGTACGTACTCGGCGCGCCGCTCTTTCCCAAGGCCACGCTGCACCTACCCGGCGGCAAAGATGTGGTACTGAACGCGCCTCAAAACTCGGCCACCAACCGCTACATCAACCAGTTGACGCTCAACGGGAAGACTTACGACAAAAACTACCTCGACTACGAAACCCTAAAGCAAGGCGCTACTCTCGACTTCGAGATGAGCGCTAGCCCCAACAAGCAGCGCGGTACCGCGCCAGCCGCCGCGCCTTACTCTTTTTCCAAAGCCAAGTAGCGCAAACTTTGTGGTCCGCGCACGAGCGTAGCGAGTGGCACGCGACCGCTATACCGTGACTACTCGTTGCGCTCGTGCGCAAACTGCGAAGTCCGCGTTACCTCCCCACCCATTTATGAATCGTAGAACTTTCGTCGGCAACGCTTCGCTACTCACCGCTAGCCTCGCGCTGCCATCTATAGGCTTTGCCGCGGCGGCGCCCGCTTTTCCGGTGGTGCGGCCAGCGGCCGGTAAGCGCCGGTTTCGCAGCAAGGCCGTGGAAGCGGCCATCACCGAGTTTAAGAAAAAGGTGAAAGACCCCGAACTGGGCTGGCTGTTTGAAAACTGCTTTCCGAGCACCCTCGACACCACCGTGACCGCCGCCACGCGCGAGGGCCGGCCTGATACCTACGTGATAACCGGCGACATCGACGCCATGTGGCTGCGCGACTCGTCGGCTCAGGTGTGGCCTTACTTACAGCTAGTTGACCGCGACCCGGCCCTCAAGCAGCTGGTAGCCGGCGTGATAAACCGCCAAACGCGCTACGTCAACAAAGACCCCTACGCCAACGCCTTTTATGGCGACGAAACCAAGGTGGGCGAGTGGGCCACCGACCACACGGCCATGCAGCCCGGCGTGCACGAGCGCAAGTGGGAAATCGACTCGCTGTGCTACCCCATCCGGCTAGCCTACCACTACTGGAAGAAAACCGGCGACACCCAGCCCTTCGATGCGCAGTGGCAGCAGGCCATCAAGACCACGCTGCAAACCTTCCGGGCCCAGCAGCGCAAGGATGGCCCAGGGCCCTACAAGTTTCAGCGCGTGACGGAGAAGGCCACCGACACCCAGCCGCTGGGCGGCTTCGGCTACCCAGTGCGCCCGGTGGGGCTCATCGCCTCGGCCTTCCGGCCTAGCGACGACGCCACGCTCTACCCCTTCCTGGTACCTAGCAACTTCTTTGCAGTGGTGAGCCTACGCCAGGCAGCCGAAATGCTGACCGCCTTGGCCCCCGCCGAAGGTGCCACCGCAACCGCCTGCCGCACCCTAGCCGACGAAGTAGAAGCTGCCTTGCGCCAGCACGCCGTGGTAAACCACCCGCAGCACGGCAAAATCTACGCCTACGAAGTCGACGGTTTTGGCAGCCAAATCCTCATGGATGATGCCAACGTGCCCAGCCTCATCACGCTGCCCTACCTGGGCGCGGTGCCCCTCACCGACCCCGTTTACCAGAATACCCGCAAGTTTTTGCTTTCCGAGGCCAACCCATTTTTCTTCAAGGGCACGGCGGCCGAAGGCATCGGCGGTCCGCACGTAGGCATGGACATGATTTGGCCCATTGCCATCACCACCCGCGGCCTCACCAGCACCGACGACGCCGAAATCCGGGCCTGCATTCAGAGCCTCAAGACCACCCACGCCGGCACGGGCTACATGCACGAGTCGTTTAATAAAGACGACCCCAAGAAATTCTCCCGCTCGTGGTTTGCCTGGGCCAATACCATTTTCGGCGAGTTTCTTTGGAAAGTGTACCAAGAGAAACCCAGTCTGCTAGCCTAGCCCAGAGCAAGTTAACAAGTTAGCAAATACCACTAGAACGTCATGCTGCGCATGGCGTTCTTTTTACTTTATACGCCATGGCAGCTAGCCACGCCCTACACCATCCTACTCCGCGCCGGCTCGAAATCTGCGCCGGCTCCATCCAGTCGGCCCTAGCGGCCCAGGCGGGGGGTGCGCACCGCATCGAGCTGTGCCAAAACCTCGAGCAGGGCGGCACCACGCCCTCTTACGGTCTCATCAAGCAGGTGCTCAGCCAGCTAGCCATCCCGGTTTTTGTATTGATTCGGCCCCGACCGGGCGACTTTCAGTACGACGCCGACGAGCTCGCCATCATGGCCGCCGATGTGGCCCAGTGCCGGGCGCTGGGCTGCGCCGGCGTAGTGCTCGGCGCCCTCAACGAAGCCGGGCGCGTAGACGTGGCTAGCTGCCGCCCGCTCATCGAGGCCGCCGGCCCACTGCAAATTACCTTCCATCGGGCTTTCGATGTGTGCCAAAATCAGGCGCAGGCTCTGGAAGAAATCATTGGCCTGGGCTGCCACCGCGTACTCACTTCGGGCGGCCAGGCCAGCGCACCGGCCGGCCAGGCCCAGCTAGCGGCGCTGGTGCAGCAAGCTGCGGGGCGCATCCGCATCATGCCGGGCGCTGGTGTCACGCCCACTACGCTGCCCGCGCTGGTGCACGCCACGGGCGCCCCCGAGTTTCACGCTAGTGCCAAGCGGCAGGTGCCGCCTCCCCTAGCCGCGCCGGCCACTGAGTTTGATGCCCCGCGCTGGGAGACCGATGCCGCTACTGTGGCCACGCTGGTAGCTCAGTTGCAAGCCGCCGACGCGGCTTGATGCCAGCTGGAGTAGCCGGCTAGGGTAGCACCTAAGCAAGCCACCCTAGCCGGCTACTTTCTGAGCACCGCCTGGCTTTTACCAACCTTAGGCTTGCCGGTCGGCACCAGCACTTTCGCCACGATGAAGCGGCCTATTTTCCGGCCCTGCTCGTTGCCGCTCTCGATGCTGTCTAGGTAGTGAATGCCGCCGTAGAAGCGCGATACCGACGCCTCCTGGGCGGCCTGGCGAAAAGACTTGAACGCGCGCTGGCCGCTGCCAAACGGGATTTCGGTGTCATCGACGTAGGCAATGCCATCGCCCAGCAGGTAGGTGAGCACCTCGGCCGAGGCATTAGAAACCACGGCGTGGCCGCTGGTAAACTCCGGAAAGGGCGGCGTTTGCAGAAAGGGCTGCCACTTCACGTCCATGTATTTGTTGATGTAGGTTTCGGGCCGAATGCGATTGGTGGCGTACTTCATGTCCCAGGTACTGATGAAGGCATCCATGAGGGTGATGCCCTCCACGCACAGCACGTAGGTCGTTTTATCGAACCCTACTTTCTGCTGCTTCGATACCAGGGCCGCAATATTCATCCAGTGGCCGCCGGGGCTGATTTTCTTGAAGCCAATGGACATGTGGCCCGCCGTATTCACGGCAAACGGGTTGCAATCCCAGAACTGCGCTATCTGCACTTGCTCGTTAGTTAGCTTCTTCCCAACCCTATACACCTGACTAGCCTGCTTATAAAAGGCCGAGGTAGTGTCCTTGCTGAATGCGCACGGCAGCCCGGCCCGAAACTCGCTGGCCGAGTCGATAACCAGCGGGCGAATGGTTTTCCAGTTGGGCTCTACGGCTTCGAGGTAGGCGGGCGGCGTGGGGTACCAGTTGCCTTCGGCCCGCACGGGCGCGTAGCGCTTCAGCACGCTCAGCTGCGCGTAGTGGTCGGCCTTGGAAAACTTGACTACGGCCGCCGCCGCTAGCCTCCCTACCCTGGCCGACTGGCTCAGCACGACGGCCTTCACGCCTTGCTGAGCCAGCGCCGTCAAGAAGCCAGCCTCCTCCTCGGCTAGGGTTTCGCCGGAGGGCAGTAGCAGGCGAGCGGTTTCCAGCATGCTGTAGTAGGCGGCTATCTGGTGGTTGTAGGGCGCCTTCACCGTGTCGAGCCGCAGGTCGGTGGTGAAGCCCTTTACCAGGTGCTGCGGTGTGGGCAAGCTACCGTTGTGCGCCGCCACAATGCTATAGGCCCCCAGCATGCTGTAGGCGTAGTAGCGCGCTGCGGCCGGCGGGCTGATAACGTCGTGCACCATCGTCATGTTGATGATGTCGAGCGCCTTACCTGGGTTAAGCGTTTCGGCCACGCGCGCAGTTTGGGCAGTGGCGCTGGCGCAAGCCAGCGCGCTCAGCGCTACCGTAGCCAGCATGGTTTGGGGTTTCATGGGTACTGCTGCTAAGCTTGTTATTCCTGGTAAAATTGCACGGGGCCATTGCTCACTCCCACCACCAGGTAGGGCTGGCGGTTAACCATGATTTCGCTCACCGACTTCACGTCGCCGACCACGCAAATGCCCGCCGCTGGCTGCTTCATATAGCTGAAGTGGCCGCGGCCATCGCCTTGCAGCAAGCAGCCGTAGCCCGCATCTATACTGCCCATTTTCAGGCGGTTGTCGGTGTGGTTGCCGAGCAGCAGCAGGTCGGGGTGGCCGTCGTGGTTGTAGTCGCCGCTCGCAATCTGGGTCACTACCGAAAACTGTGCTTCCACCGGCAGCTCGGCAGCCGTAAACTTGCCCTTATTATTGATATAAAGCATGGTGCGCAGCTCCGTCGCTTCTAGCTTGCTGGCCTTGGCTAGCTCATCGCCAGGAAAAATATCTGCCATCGTAGCGTCGGCGTAGGCTTTGTAAGACGTAAAGCGACGGCGCATCGGGTAAATCAAATCGTTGAGCTCGTCGCGGCTCACGAAGGGGTAGCTTTTGCCATCCACGTAGAAATTGAAGAAGGGGTCAATCGAGCCATTGTTGTCAAAATCAGCGTAATACAGCGCGGCGGGCTCTTGGGCGGAGGCCCGCAGCGGGCTGTTCAGGCCGAGGTTGCCGGCCACCAGGTCGGGCTGCCCGTCCGCGTTCACGTCGGCCACGTGCAGGCTAAACCACAGGCCCGGTTGGGACGTGGCGAAGTAGTCAGTGGTTTGGTTTTTAAAGCCTTGCGGGGTGTTGACCCACACGGTCAGGGGCATCATTTCGCCGCATAGCACTAAGTCTTTGCGGCCATCCTTGTTCAAGTCTACCCACTGCGCATCGGTCACCATGCCCGCCTGGGCAAACGGCACCTCAGCGGCCGCAAACGTGCCCCGGCCATTATTGAGCAGCAAGTAGCTGGGCGGGACTAGCGGGTAGCGCCCCGGAATGACCCGGCCACCCACAAAAAGGTCTAAATCACCGTCGTTGTCCACGTCGGCAGCGCGCACGCAGCTTTTGCTGCCCGCCGTGAGCACCGGCAGCCCGGCCGTGGTTAGGGTCAGGTGTCCTTTGCCGTCGTTGAGATAGAGCTCATCCTGCAAGTCATCTTGCCCGGCTTCGTAGAGCGCGTAGCCGCCCTTGGCCACGTAGAGGTCGGGGTAGCCATCGCCGTTGGCGTCGAAAAACGTAGCCGCCGCTACTGTGCCAGCTGGCCGGCTGGTGCTGCGCCCCAGGGGCGCTTCCACGAATTTGCCGCCCGGCTGCTGCAGATACAGCTTGCCTACTTCGTCCTTCGCACCACTCACGAATAGGTCGTCGCGGCCATCCTTGTTCACGTCGGCTTTCACCATTACGGGTGCCGCCTTCGAGTACATAAATAGCATGAGCACCTGGCGCTTAAAGTCGTTCAGGGTGACTTCTTCCGGCTTGAAATCAAATAGTGGCGAGGTGGGCTTAAACACCTGCTTAGGAGCCGCAGTAGCCTGCGTCACCGGCTTGTCCTTGGGCTGGCCGCTGAGCTGGAGCAGCTGGCTAGCCTTCACGTTGGTAAGCAGCTGCGTGGTTTGGTTGGGCCAGATGATGCGCACCGAGTCGGCGCGCTGGTTGGTGCCGAGGCCGAAGTTCAGGGTCGTGGACACGCACGAGAGGTAGCCGCGGTTGGGGTTCACTTCCTGGTACTGCGCCTGGCCGGGCGTGTACACGTACACCTTGGCGCCTACGGCCTGGGTGTTCTGGCCCGGGCCTTTCAGCTTCAGGGCAAGGTAGGCTGTGTGATTTACGTCGGTGGCGTGGTTGCGGTAGAGGCTGGCCGGCTGATTGATGGTATTCACCACTAGGTCCAAATCGCCGTCGTTGTCGAGGTCGGCGTAGATGGCGCCGTTCGACATGTTGGCCTGGTTTAGTCCCCACTCCTGCTGCTTGTTGGAAAAAGTCAGGTTGTGCTCGTTGCGAAAAATGTAGTCGGGCACCGCCGTGGCGGGCATGGCCGTCACGAGGTCCATCAGCAGAAATGGCTCCCTGGCCATCGCCTTTTTAATTTTGTAGTCGCCCCAGTAGCGCAGAAAATCCTTGTTGGTGTAATCGCGCAGGTAGCCGTTGCTGATGTAGATATCCTTGTAGCCGTCGTTGTCGAAATCGGCAATGAGCGGGCACCAGCTCCAGTCGGTTTTCGACACGCCGGCTAGCTGCCCAATCTCGCTAAAGGTGCCATCGCCGTTGTTGAGGTGCAGCATGTTGCGCATGTACTGCGGGTAGAGGCCCTGCTGCTGCTGCAACTCAAACAGCTCGTAATTTTCCTGCAATTGCAGCGACTTCTGGCGGTGGTTGTCGGCCGGCAGCATGTCGAGGGTAAAAATATCGGGCTGGGTATCGTTATTAAAATCCGCGATATCTACCCCCATCGAAAACTGCGAGTGGTGCCGCAGCATCTGCTGCGAGCGGTCGGTAAATGTGCCGTTCTTGTTATTCAAGTACAGGTAGTCGGGCTCGTTGTAATCGTTAGTGACGTAGATATCCTGCCAGCCATCCTTGTTGATATCCGCCACGGCAATACCTAGCCCAAAGGTGAGCGGACTTTGCACGATGCCTGCAGTCTTGGAAACGTCGGTGAAGTGGCCATTCTCATTCTTGAACAGCTTGTTGCCGGCTAGCGCATCTACCTCGCCCTTGTAGCGGGCAAACTCCATGTTGTCAATCTTTTTGATGTTGTGATTGAGCAAAAACATGTCGAGGTCGCCGTCATTGTCGTAGTCAAAAAAGGCGGTCTGCGTGCTGTAGCCGGGGTCGTCGAGGCCATACTGGCTAGCCTGCTCCTCAAACTTGTTATTTCCTTGGTTGATAAAGAGCTGATTGCGACGCACGTCGTCGGCCTTCTTGCCCGAGTAGCACACGTAGATATCCAGTCGGCCGTCGCCGTTGACGTCGGCCATGGTCACGCCGGTTTTCCAGCCGTCTTTGCGGCCGCCCAACGCCGGGCTAGCCTGGTCGGTGATGTCCTTAAACTTGAACCCGCCCTGGTTGAGATACAGCTTGTTGGGCCGCATGTTGCCGGTGAAGAACAGGTCGGGCAGGCCGTCGTTGTTGATGTCGCCGACCGCCACGCCACCGCCGTTGTAGAAGTACTCGTACGACAGAATGTTGAGCGCCTCGTTCTCGCTGACAACATTGTTGAAGGTTATGCCCGTTTCCTGGGCGCTCAGCAGGCTAAACAGCGGCTGCTGGCCCTGGGCGCGCCGGGTAGTGGCCAGCAGTAGCAGCGTGAGCAGAAACTGAGAACCAATTCTGAGGCAACTCATAAACAAGGAAATACAGGTAAGGCTTTTAAAGATACATACTGTTCGGGCAGGGCACCTCACCGCGGCTGGCCGAATGCATTTTCGAGTGCCGGCCGCTGCTGCGCAGTTGAAGCGCCCTACCCTAGCGGCTAGCCTCGCACCTTCGCCGAGGCAGCTTTCAGAGCGGCCAGCGCCGCCGGCGACACGTCGCCAAACAGCGAGACGCCCGCGGCACCATTGCGCAGGGCATTTTCGATGCCTTGGTTCAGCTCGGCATCGCTGTGAAAGTCGGGGAGAAACAGCCCGGCGTAGAGCGGGAATTTCCCGTTGAGCGCCTGCACGCCTTCCTTCACTGCCTGGCCAATCCAGGTCACGTTCTCTTTGTAAAAGCCGTGGTAAATCATGGGGCACACGCCGCTGATGTTCCAGTTTACCCAGTCCTGCTTCACGTTGCGGTGAGCAATGTCGGGGGTCGGAAACACGGCGGCGGTAATGGGCTTGCGGTACTGCTTGGCGACATTGGTGAGGCGGCGCACCACCTCATTCACGCGCTGGTAGCGGAAGGCGCGCCACGAGGGGCTAGCCTCGGGGTATTGCACCTGGTCGATGTCCAGGCCGTACTCGGCTTTGTAGGCCGCCTTGCACACCGGGCAGTAGCAGAAGTCGTACTCGGGCAGCTCGCTGGTTTGCACAATGCCGTATTTCGACCACAGGTTGACCGGCAAAATGACGTCGCAAAACCGCACGTAGTCGAGGTGAATGCCGTCGATGTAATCCTTTTTGAGGGCGGCGGCGTAGTCCTGCTCCAGGTACTGCTTCACCTCCTCGCGCGAGGGGCATAGCCAGCGGTAGTAGTCCACGTAGGGCGGGTGCGTGGCGCACGACTCGCCCTTGCGGCTCACGGCGTACCACTCGGGGTGGGCGGCCAGCAGCGACTTTTCGCCCCGGTTCATGGTCCAAATCCAGCGGTGGGCTTCCAGCTTCTGGGCCTTGGCGGCGCGAAAATGCCGCTCGCTATCGGCCTCGAAAAAGATGCCGCGCACGCCGGCCTCGTAGTAGGTGCGGTAGCGCTCGGCTAACTGGGCGTCGGTGTCTTTTTGGTCGGGGTTGGTCCATACCCAATGCTTCCAGCCGGCGGGGGCGGTAGTGGGCAGGGCTGCCTCGGCTACGGCCGCCGGCAAGAGCGGCGCGGCCAAGCCCATCAGCAGGCTGTTTTGAACAAATTTGCGGCGGTTCGTCATGGCGGGCTAGGGCTTGAGGGTTTCGATTAGTCCTTCGTCGTTGAGGCGGATGGCGGGGCTGCTGGCCGCCGTGATAGTGGCGGTAAACTGGTAAGGCGTAGCCACCAACTCCAGCTGGTTTACTTGCTTCTCTACCTCCGCCTGTGGGCTTATTTTCAGCTCGGCTAGGGTAGCGGCGTAGTGGCCATTCTGAGCTTTAAACTGCTGCTGCCGGTAATACACCAGCCACAGATACTGCTTGCGCAGCTCGGCCGCCGGCAGTTGCCAGGTGGTACCGGCCTGGCGCGTAAACTGCAGGTAGCCCCAGCGCTCGGGGTAGTGCATATTGATGACGCCTTGCGGCGACCACACCCAGTTGTGCTCAGGCAAGTCCTTTCCCTTCGCGTCTTGCACCTTGGGGTTTTTGCTGCCTACCACGCGGGTATCCCACTCCACACGCGAGAAGTTGATGCGCCACAGCGTGCCCTCCGTGGGCGGCTGCCACGGAAAGCCCATGCGCACGGCCTTTAGCGGAATGGCCATTTCTACCGTCCAGCTCTTATCCTGGTCTTGGGGGTGGTTGAGCGTGCCCGTGATGGCCACACCCGAGCGCAGGCCAGCCACATCCCAGCTGATGAGGGCGTCGCCCTTATCGCGGTAGGGCTTAGGCAGGTAGAGGTCAAATATCTTGTTTATGGCGTTTACCTCGACCTCAAAATACTGGTGCGTATTGTTGTCGGGGTCAATGAAAACCTCGAAGTCATTGTCTTTATAAATGATATCGTCGTGGTGCGTTTGGGTAGCCCAAATCTGCGGCTCTTGCAGGGTGGCGGCGATGAAGAGCGTGGAGTCGTTCCAGAGCATTTTCACCCGTGTCTGGAAGGTGGGCAGCGGTTTGGCCGCGCCCTCGATATCCACAAAGTCAGTGGTCCAGGGGGCCTTTTGCCAGTCGCTTTCGCGCAGGTTCCCATCTAGAGTAAGCGGCTGGCTGGTGTGCTGCACCACGTAGCCCTTGGGCGGTGTGAAGAGGTTTTCCAGGCCAGCAAAAGGCGCTTGGGCGTGGCTCAAAAAGGGTGTACTTAGGCCAAGCACTACTCCTAGCCAGCGCACGGGCAACGGCCGAGGTAGCCGGCGCAAAAAGGTAAACGATGTTCTCATAAATGCTATTCGTACGTGTGGCAACTCCTTACAAAAAATAAGGCTCCACCCCAGACTTGCCCGGAGTGAAGCCTCATTTCACAACTCAGCGCTTAGCGGGTTATTTATCCCACCACACGCGCGAGGTCAGCAGGTCGCCGCCGTTGAGGTCTGCCACGCCCGACTGGTAGCCGGCCGGGTTGTTGGATACCTCGGTGGCCGGGTAAATCATGCGGCGCGGAATAGTGCCGTTGGTCACGTTGCCGGGGTAGTTCACGGGCGTCAGCTCGGGGTAGCCCGAACGGCGCCAGTTGTTCCAGCCCTCGATGAAGTTGAACGTGGTGGACGTTTCCAGCCAATACTGCTCGTTGATTTGCTTGAGCGGGTTGGTAGCGCCCAGGGGGTTGGCGGCAACGTACGTGTCAATGGTAGTCTGGCTGATAGCAGCTGTGCTGCTGAACTGACTCATCGACTGCAATGCGCCGCGCAGGCCGTTGGTGTAGTGCGTGGCGGCGTTGGCGCCCACGCTCCAGCCCCGGCTAGCAGCCTCAGCCAGCAGGAATTCAGTTTCGGCGTAAGTCAGCACGAAGTCGGGCGCGTTGCGCTGGATGTACACCGTGAGGCGCGGGCGCGAGTAGTTGCCCAGCGGGGCCAGGTCGGCGCCGGTGCCCGTGGCGCCGGGATAGTCGGCGCGCTTGCGAATGTCGAAGGCGCCGCCCGTCAGGTCGTAGCCGTTGGGCAGGCCGCGCTGCACGGCGGGGTCGGTATTGCCACTCAGGGTCTGGTCGGCGTTGTTGATGGCGCCGGCCTGCGGAATCTCGGCAATCACACCCAAGCGGGGGTCGCTGGTCGTGCGCAGGTAGTCAATCAGGGTTTTGCTCCACTTCAATTCCCGAAAGTCATCGGTGGTGAGCAGGGCGCCGGCCGTGGCATTCTGCGTGTCGCCGTTGCTGGCATCGGTTTTCACGATGGCGTTGTCGGTGTAGCTGGCCAGGGTGCCGGCTGCGGCGGCCTTTTCAGTGTAGGTTTTGGCCAGGGCCGGGTTGACCTTGGTCATGCGCATAGCCACGCGCACCATGAGGGAATAGCCCAGCTTTTTCCACTGTGCCACGTCGCCGCCATAAATCAGGTCGCCCGAGGCTTTGGCGCCCGAGGCATTGAGGCCACCGATAGCGGCGTCGAGCTGCGTGAGCAGCGCCGGATAAATATCCTGCTGCTTGTCGTACTGGGGCGTGGCGATGCCCTGCGCCGCCATCAGGGCCTGCGAATATGGAATGTCGCCGTAGGCATCAGTGATGCGCTGAAACACCATCACCTTCATGATGTTGCTGATGGCAATTACGTTGACGAAGCGGCTGGCACCCTGCGTGTTGGCCACGTCGATGGCCTGCTGCAAGCGGCTGAGCGCCGTGTAGCCATCGTTGAAAATGCGCGACTGGTAGTCCACGAAGCCGCCCGCGTTCACGTACTTATCGCCGTTGCCGTAGTAGTTGAACGTGCTGGCCAGCGCCTGAATGCCCGTTGCCTGGTAGAGCAGCTGCGAGTAGCCGGTGTTGGCAAACGTAAGCTGCCCGTCGGTGAGCAGGTAGTTGGGGTTGAGGTTGGCGGCCGAGGCGGCGTTGGGGTTCGTGTTTACCTCGTCGAGGTACTTTTCTGAGCAAGAAGTGCTAAGCAGCACCGTAGCCAAGGCGGCGTATAAAATAGACTTTTTCATAGCTGGGCTTACTTAAACTTGACGTTGAGGGTGAAGCCATACGTGCGGGTGAAGGGCAGCGAGCCGCCTTCTACCCCGGCGTAAGCCACCAAAGGCGAAATCGTATTTTCGGGGTCGATGTTGTCGGTGTGCTTCAGGATGGTAAACAGGTTGCGGCCCACCAGCGACAGGGTAATATCCTGGAAGGGCGTGTGCGACAATACGCTCTGATTGAGCGTGTAGCCCAGCGTGAGCTGCCGAAACTTGATGAAGCTGCCATCCAGCACCGACAAGGCCGAGATGTTGGTGGCTAGCTGCGGGTAGTAGGCGTAGGCAGGCACCGAAACGTCGTTGACGCTGCCATTTTCCTTCACGCCTACCGCTACTACGCCGCCTTCGCGGCCAGCCAGGGTGGCCTGGTTCAGGCCGCGCGTATAGGAGTAGTACTCGGTGGCCGATAGGATTTTATTGTTGAACTTGTAGTCAATCAGGAACGACAGGCTGACGCCCCGGAAGTTGAAATCGTTGTTCCAGCCACCGTACAGGTTGGCGATGCCCGAGCCCATCGGCTTCAGGTCGCCGCGCAGCGGCACACCGTTGGCCCCGATGATGACGTTGCCGCTCTCGTCGCGCTTAAAGTCGTAGGCCATTACCTGCGAGATAGCCAAACCTTTTACCACCGAGATGTTGCCGTTCATGGGGCGGTAGGTGCCGGTTTGCAGCGGGTTGTTGGCGCTACCGTCGATGTCCAACACTTCGTTGTGCAGCTTGGTAAAGTTGATGGACGACGTCCAGGTGAAGGCGCCGCGCTTCACGGGCACCACGGTGAGGGAGGCCTCCACGCCCCGGTTCAGGGTCGAGCCCAGGTTGACCGAGCGGCTGCTGAAGCCGGTGGCCGGCGACAAGGCCGCCGACACAATCTCGCCGTTGGTTTTGCGGCGGAAGTAGGCCACATCCAGGCCAATGCGGTTGTTGAAAAACTTCAGCTCCGTACCAACCTCATACTCTTCGAGGCTGTAGGGCTTGAGGTTGGCGTTGGGCAGGCGCGAGTCGTAGGAAGCGCGTGGTACGCCGTTGATGTTGTTGTTGATGTTGTAGTAAAACTGCGTCTGGTAGGGCTGGGCCGGCTCGCCGCTGGTTTGGGCGTAAGAGGCGCGCAGCTTGCCATAGCTCAGGGCTGGCTGGTCAAGCAGGTCGGAGAAGATGAAGCTGCCGGCTACCGAGGGCGTGAAGATGCTGCGGTTGCCGCTGGGCAGCGACGAGAACCGGTCGTAGCGCCCCGTCGTGCTCAGTGTCAAGAACTTATACGTGAAGTCGGCAGTGTAGTAGAGCGAGGGCGTTTCGAGGCGCGTGTACAGGTACTCCGAGTTTTTGGTGCGCAGGTTGGAAGGCGCATACAGGTAAGGCACAATGAATTGCCCGCCGTACAGGCGGCTGCTCTCAAACTCGTTGCGGCGGTAGTTGGCCCCCACGCTGGCGCTGATGGAAAAGTCCTGGCTCAGCTGCTTGCTGAACGACAGCAAGGCATCGGTGTTCAGTTCCAGGCGGCTGCCCAGGGTCAGGTTGTCGAGGCCCCCCTCGCCGGCCGACGAGTACAGCGTGCCGTAGGGCGTTACGCTAAAGCGGCGGTCGCTGGAGTAGTCGTAGCCCACGCGGCCCATCAGGGTGAGGTAATCGGTGAAGGCATACTTGGCCGACAGCGCGCTGATGAGGCGCTTGCGCGATACGTCGTTGACGTACTGGTTGATGACGAAATACGGGTTGGTAGCGTAGCTGTCCACGTTCCAGGCCGTTTCGAGGCCGTTGTTGTTCGGGTCGTAGCCGGGGGCCAGGGTGGCTTGGTCGATGTTAGGCGCCAGGAACAGGATGTTGTTGGCGTTTAGGGGCGAGTCGCTCAGCTGTGGGCGGTTATGGTCCTGCTGGTCGATGTAGCTGGCCGTGAGGGCGAAGCTCAGCTTCTTCGTCAGGTCGTAGCCCGTGTTGAAGTTCACGGTGCGGCGCTTTAGCCCGCTGTTGCGCAGGATGGACTGGCCATCCAAATTCGACACCGAGAGGCGGTACGTACCCTTTTCGCCGCCGCCCGAAATCGAGAGCGTATTAGTCCAAGACGGTGCCACGCGGTAAAACTGGTGCAGGTTGTCGCCGGTCGGCGAGTAAGCGTGCTGCTGGCCATCGATGCCGACGGTGGGCGCGCCATCCATCTTCTCACCCCAGGCCGTGTTGCCCGACACAATGGCCGAAGCCTGGTCGGTGGGGCGCAGCCCCTGGCTGCCCTGCCCGTACACGTTCTGAAAATTGCGGCTGTCCACGGCGCGGTCAAACTGGAGGTTGGTATTGTACTCCACCGTGGTTTTGGAGCGCGAGCCGCCCTTGGTCGTTATCTGGATAACGCCGTTGGCGGCGCGGGCACCGTACAGCGCCGAGGCCGTCGAGCCTTTCAGCACCGTCATGGTTTCGATGTCATCGGGGTTGATGTTGCTGATGCCGTCGCCCAGGTCGGCGCCGCCCCACTCGCCGGCGCTGCCGCGCACGGTATTGTCCATCGGCACGCCGTTGATGACGATAAGGGGCGAGGAAGTACCCGAAAACGACGTGACGCCCCGGATGTTGAGGCGTACCGACGAGCCTGGGCCGCCGCTCGTGCCGCCTACGTTTAGACCGGCCACGCGGCCTTGCAGCGAGTTGGCCACGTTGCTTTCGCGGGCCACGTTGAGCAGACCCCCATCTACTTTGGTCACGGCATAGCCGATTTTGCGCTCGTCTTTCTTGATGCCGAGGGCCGTCACGACTACTTCCCCAATCTCCTTGCTATCAACGGCCATAATGACGTTGAGGGAGTTGCGGCCCTTCACGGCCACCGTCTGGCTCACGTAGCCCACGTACGAAAACACCAGAGTGGCATCGCCGGGCGCCGTGAGGGTGTAGTTACCATCCACGTCCGAGGTGGTGCCCTGGGTGGTGCCGCTCACCACGATGCTCACCCCAATGAGGGGCTCGTTGGTAGCGTTGGTAATCTTACCCGCTATTTTACTCGCCTGGGCATAGCTATAGCCGTGGCTAAGCAGCAGGAGTAGCACAAGCAACTGTAGGGTTTTTCTCATGGGGAGGTGAATAAGGTGACAGAGGAGAAGTTGGGTGGGCGGGAAATTGCGGCGGCCGGGACCCCGGCCGCCGGCGTAAGCAGTCGCTGGTGAGGTAGCAGCGGTAGCTAAAGCAAGGCGGGCCACTGGCCTAGCCAGGCCAGCAACTTGGCGCTTACTTTGAATGAATTATAACTAGCTGGCTTTCTGTTGCTAAAACCTTTTACCAAAGATGCAAAATAGATTTTTACCGGCGGCAGGCCAGCGCGTTATTTCAAGCCGAAAGTAACCTGGTAATTATCTGGCCTAAAGATAGTTGGCCGACTGACATAAACCAAGTAACTACCTCTTTTCCGGCATATTATCCTACTATAATCGGGATTAATGGCTTACTGCATGACCGAGCGGGGCCGGTCGGCCGCGGCCACGCCCCAGGTGGGGCTGGGCCGGGGGCCCATCTCAAACACGAGCTGGCCGCCCTGTAGCAAATCCTGGTGGGTGATGTAGGACTTGGAGTAGGGTTTGCCGTTGCGCGTTACGCGCTGGATGTACTTGTTGGCCAGGCTGTTGTTCTTGGCTTCAATCGTAAGGATTTTGCCGCCGGCCAGCGTAATGCTCGCCTGGTTCACGGACGGGCTGCCGAACACGTAGGCCCCGTTGGCCGGGTTGAGGGGGTAGAAGCCCAGCGTGGAGAACACGTGCCAAGACGACATCTGCCCCACATCCTCGTTGCCGATAATACCGTCGGGCTTCGTGGTGTAGAAGTTTTCGGTAACGAAGCGCACCTTCTCGGCCGTTTTCCAGGGCTGGCCTACGTAGTTGTAGAGGTAGGTGATGTGGTGGCCCGGCTCGTTGCCGTGGGCATACATGCCGATGAGGCCCGAGATATCGGGCGAGGCTTCGGCGCCCATGCTGCCCTTGGCCACAAATAGCGAGTCGAGCTTTTGGCTGAAGGCTTTTTCGCCGCCCATTAGGCTGATGAGGCCCTCCACATCCTGCGGCACCAGCCAGGTATACTGCCAGGCGTTGCCCTCGGTGAAATCGTTTTTGCGGTGCACCGAGGCAAACGGGTTGAACGGCGTGCGCCACTCGGTCTGCGACACCCGGCCGCGCATGAAATTCACCTTTTTATCGAAGTAGTTCTGGTAGTTTTTGGCCCGCTTGCTGAAGTAGGTGTAGTCTTCCGTCTTGCCCATCTTCTTGGCTACCTGAGCAATGCACCAGTCGGCCACGGCGTATTCCAGGCCTTTCGACACGCTTTCCACTTCGTTGTCGGCGGGGATGTACCCTAGCGCTTTCACTTCTTTCAGGCCCGACTCGTCGCGCATGGCCGTGGCCTTCATGGCCTCGTAGGCCAGGTTGGCATCAAAGCCTTTGAAGCCCTTCAGGTACGCATCGGCCACTACGGGTACGGCGCTGTAGCCCACCATGCAGTTGGTTTCGTTGGCCATGAGGTGCCACACGGGCAGCTTGCCCTGCTGCTGATAGATGGCCAGCATGGAGCTGACCATGTCATTCACGCGGTTGGGCTGCAAGAGCGTAAACAGCGGATGCGCCGCCCGGTACGTATCCCAGAGCGAGAACGTGGTGAGGTTGGTGAAGGCGGCGCCTTTGTGCACCTTTTCGTCAGTGCCCCAGTAGTCGCCGTTGTGGTCGTTGAAGACGGAGGGTGCCACCATGGTGTGGTAGAGCGCCGTGTAAAAAGTCTTCATGCGGGCCGGCTCGGCCTGAATGCGCACCTTTTGCAGTTCCTGGTTCCAAGCCGCATCGGCGGCAGCCACCACTTTGCCGAAGTTCCAGCCCGGAATTTCGGCCCGGATGTTGGCCAGCGCGTTGGTGGTGCTCACGGGTGAAATACCTACTTTGAGCTTCACGATTTCGCCGGCTTTGGTGGCGAAAGTGACGACGCCCTTAATGCGGGTACCGGTGGCGGCGGGTGTGGTATTGCCCAGCGAGTCGGTGGCCTGCAAGCTCGTAAACTGCCGGATGGGCTTCGACAAAACTGCCGCGAAGTAAAGCCGCTGCTTATCGGCCCAGCCCTTGGAGTAACGGTAGCCCACCAGGGTGCTGTCGTTGAGCTGCTTGATGTGGGTGGCGGTGGCGCGGTCCCAGCCAATGCCCTGCTGCAAGTCGATGACAAGGTGCGCCGCGTCAGACTTGGGGAATGTATACTGGTGAAAGCCGACCCGCGTGCTAGCCGTCAGCTCGGCCTTGATGTCGTAGCGCTTCAACCGCACGGCGTAGTAGCCGGGGCGCACGCGCTCTTCCTTGTGCGAAAACAGCGAAAGAAAGCCTTGCTCCGGGTTTTTAAGCGTGCCCTTGCTCACGCGCACCGCGCCGGTGGTGGGCATCACGGCCACATCGCCCAGGTCACCGATGCCGGTGCCGCTGAGGTGCGTGTGCGAAAAACCGACGATGGTAGAGTCCGAATAATGGTAGCCCGAGCACCAGTCCCAGCCCTCCGACAGGTTTACCGGCCCGAGCTGCACTGCGCCAAACGGCACGTTGGCCCCCAGAAAAACGTGTCCGTGGAAGCCCGTGCCGATGTAGGGGTCCACGTATTGCGTGAGGCCGGCACCGGGCTTGGCGGGGCCAGGTGGGGCTAGCGGCGGGCGAGCCGCTGCCGCCAGGGCGAGCAGGCCAGCACCCAGCACAGCGGCCGGCCAAGCGGAGGAAGGAACAGTACGCGTCATAGATTTTACTTGCTAGGGTGGGGAAAAGCCAGGTTTTTAATTAGCGGGGGCGCCGCCTACGGGCAGCAGTTGCTTGTCCACGTTCCAGCCCTCAACCGATACCACGGGGGCGGGCGTGCCGGCTACCGGGATGTAGTCGAGGCCTACTGTTTTGCTTTCGCCGGGCAGCACCGACACGTAGTTGTCGGTGTAGAACACCGGCAGCAGGCGCTTTTGCGTGGTCGGATTCACCAGGGCTAGCCGGTTGAAAAAGGCGATGGGCGCGCCGGCTGGGTTGGTGAGCGTCACGGCGATTTTGCCGGGGGCCGTTTGGCGGGCGGTGGCGCGCACGGCCGTTTTGGCCATGATTTTCAGGCCTGAGTATTCGCCTTTGGCGTCGGGCAGCCAGTAGAAGTTATTGCTGATGACCTTCTTATCAAAGTCTTGCAATTGCAGCGAGAGGAACATGCCTTTCTGCCGGCCCAGCTGCTTCACTACAGTGTTTATAGGCAGGTACTTCTTCGACATCGACGCGCCAGCTTCTACCACTACCTGCGTGATGTTGGTTTTCTTGCCGGCCATGTCGTAGGCATCGGCCACCAGCATCATGTCTCGCTTCACTTGAAACAAGTTGTTGGTAATCATCACCATGCTATCCACGGGATTATACATCACGTGGAGTGGCTCGCTGCCGGTGCGCAGGCCGTAGAGGCAGGCGTTAGGGTCGAGGTAGTAGTCGTACATCTGGCCACGCATGGCGGTCCAGGGGTTCTGGGTTTTCCAGATGATGCTGCCCGTGTACCAGTCCCACATGTGCGAGCTAAAGCCCTCCATGAGGGCGCGGTATTGGTCGTAGTTCACGAGTTGGGCTTTCACCCCAAAATCCTTGGGGTTTTTGGGGGCACCGTAGGGTAGCAAGTATTGCTCGTAGCTGATGTAGGTGTGGTAGGTCCACATCGAATCGACTTGCTCGGTGGGCTTGCTTGTGGCGCCGAGGTAGCGCGGGGGGCCCTGGTTGGCGGCGGGTAGGAAGCGCTCCAGCGACTCTGCATCGCCGACCCCTACCGAGCCCACTTCCGAGTTGAAGGGATAGGTGCGGTGCGCCCAGAATGAGTTGATATTTTGAATACCATAGGGTCCGTCGCCGTTGCCGCCCTGGTTGTTGAACGACATGCTGTCGGCATTCGAAAACGGGATAAACCAGCGGGTGCCGTCGAGCTGGGGCAAGAGCGAGTCTTGCAGCGCCGTCAGAATGTCCTTGGGTGGGGTGATTTCATTGCCGCCGCACCAGATACCTAGCGAGGCGTAGTTGCGCACCATTTTTATCTGGTCGGCCGCCGAGGCGATGAACAGGCCGTGGTCGTTGGGGTACTGGCGGCGGGTCCACTGGTCTTCTAGCTTCATGGGGTCTACCCAGCGGCCGTTGGCATCGCCGCTCACCCAGAAGTCCTGCATCACCAGCAGGCCATACTTGTCGCAGGCCGCGTAGAACTCGGGCCGCTCCACCAGGGCCCCACCCCAGATGCGAATGAGGTTCAGGTTCATGTCGCGGTGAAACCGGATTTCGGCGTCGTAGCGCGCATCGGTGAAGCGCAGCATAGCGTCGGAGATAATCCAGTTGCCGCCCTTGATAAAGATTTTCTGGCCGTTGAGCAGCACCTGCATGCTCTGAGTGTGCTCATTCCACACGTGCCCGACTTCACGCACGCCCACTTGCACATCTTCCTCATCCGACACGCTTTTGCCGCCCACCAAAAACTGCATTTTCAGCTGGTAAAGGTTTTGCGGGCCGTAGCCGTTGGGCCACCACAGCTTGGGGCTATCCAGCGTGAGCGCGGGCAGGCGCACCAGCTGGGTAGCGTGGGCGGGCAGGCTTACGGCCTGCTTCACCAGCTGGCCCGCGATGGTGTACTGTAAGGTACCGGCTACTTTTTTGTCGGTCGGATTTTCCAGCTCGGCCGTCACGGCGAGGCTAGCTGGGGCCTGAGGGCCGTCGGGCAGGCGCACGCCGGGCACACGGGTCACCACGTGTGGATTTTTGATATTAACGGCCTGCGTCTTCTCAATCGTCACCTTGTCCCAAATGCCCGTATTGCGGTCGCGAATGGGCCGAATCCAGTCCCAGCCGGCTGTGTACTGCGTGGCAACGCTACGGGCGATTACGCCGTCGCCGCCCTGGCCGCCGTTGGGGTTGCCCACGGGGTCGGCGGGATATACCACCACGGCTAGGCGGTTGCGGCCATCCTTGGCTAGGTAGGGCGTGATGTTGTAAGTCTGGCGCAGAAACATGCCGTGGTGCATCTGCTGATTAAGCTTTTGGCCATTCAGAAAGACATCGCAGCTGTAGTTCACGCCCCGGAAGTGCAGCCACACCTGGCCGTCGCCGGAGGCGGGTGCCTCCTGAAAATCCTTGACAAACCAGTAGGTGTAGTAGTCGCGCCCGGTTTTATAGATGTCCGGAATGCGCTCGTTGTTCATCCCGAAAAAGGGGTCGGGCACCTGCTTGTTTTGGAGCTGAGTGGTGAGCACCGTGCCCGGCACCACGGCCGGCTGCCAGCCCGTGAGCGCATAGCCCGGCTGCGAAAGCTGGGCACCGGCTACGGGCACCTTAGCAATGGGCTGCGCCTGCCAGCCGGCGTTCAGCTCGTAGTGCTGCTGCGCCGCTAGAGGATAGGCGCTAGCCAGGGCTAGCAAAAAAAGCAGGTATCGAAACGTCGTCATTCAGGAGAGAATAGTAGGCTAGCCAGGTAGGCAAGCACCCTAGGCGCGGCGGGCCTTATGCCCCGCCATGCCATAAAACAGCAAAAACAAATAGCACGGAATCACCAGCCAGTAAGCCCGTTGGGGCGAAGAATGGTCGGCCAACAGCCCGTAGAGTGGCGGCAGCACCGCGCCCCCGGCAATAGCCATGATGAGCAGCGACGAGCCCAGCTTGGTGAAGCGCCCGAGCCCGGAAATAGCCAGCGGCCAGATGGCCGGAAAAATCAGCGAGTTGGCTAGCCCCAGCAGCGAGATAAACAGCACCGAGGTGTAGCCCTGGGTGAACAGCGCGCCCAGCGCAAACAGTACCCCCGTCACGGCTGAAACCTGCAAGGCCTTCTCCTGCGAGATAAACCGCGGAATAGCCGCAATGCCCACGCCGTAGCCCACAATCATGGCAACCAGTGTGCAGGTAGTGAAGAACTTGGCTGTGGCTAGGGCAATGCCTTGCGAGGCGCCGTAGCTGATGATGGTATCGCCGGCAATTACCTCCACGCCCACATAGAAGAACATGGCCAGCGCCCCCAGTATGAGGTGCGGAAAGTGAAAAATGCTTGACTTATTGGTGTTGGCAGCGGCCACGGCTTCGTCCTCGTGGTCGGTATCAATCTCGGGCAATGACGAGAAGAAGATGAGCGCGGCTAGCACCACCAGCACGGCCAGCATCAGCAGATAAGGCGTGACCACGCGGGCGGCCAAAGCATCGAGCTCGGCAGCCTTGGCGGCGGGGTTGAGGCTACCCAGGCGCTTCACTAGGGCGTCGGCATCTTTGAGGGCCACGGCACCCAGCGCAACGGGCGCAATGGCGCCGGCCACCTTATTGCAGATGCCCATGATGCTGATGCGCTTGGCCGCGCTTTCGCGCGGGCCCAGGATGGTGATGTAGGGGTTAGCCGCCGTTTGGAGCACAGCCAGACCGGTGCCCTGCACGAATAGTCCCAGCAAAAACAGCCCGTAGGTGCGCGTGAGCGCCGCTGGCACGAACAGTAGCGCCCCTGCTCCCATCACCAGCAACCCTAGCGACATGCCACGTTTGAACCCAGTGGCCTTCAGCACCCAGGCCGATGGAACAGCCATCACCAGGTACGAGATGTAAAAGGCAAAGGCGACCAGGTAGGCCTCGAAGTTGGTGAGCTCACAGCTGATTTTCAGGTACGGAATCAGCACCGAGTTGAGCCAGGTGACGAAGCCGAAGATGAAAAACAGCGACCCGATAATGACAATCGACTTGGTGGGCTGGCCGGTAGCCGGCAGAGCGGGCGCCGAGGCCGTGGTAGCTACGGTAGGCATAGGGTATCGGGGTGAAGGGAAGTAAAGAGGCGGGCCAGCAACAGCTTACTGCACCACCAGCTCATCGGCAAACAGCCAGGTGTCGGTGTCTTTGGGAGTGGCACCGGCGGGTGCAGGCTGCGCGTTTTTGGCCGTGATGCGCACGTAGCGGGCCTTAGTCTTTTTCCAGTCGCCCTTCACTTCCCCGATGGTAGTGCCGGGCTGCGCCGCGGCTACGGGGCCGGTGTACACCGTTTTGTAGGCGCGGCCGTCGTTCGACACGGCTACTTCTACCGTGCGGGGCAGCATGATTCTGTCTTCGGGCTTTTGCAGGAAGGTGCTGCGCACGCTGCTTACCTCGGTAGGCTTGCGTAGGTCGAGGGTAGCCACCAGGTCGGTACCCAGGAACCCTAGCCAGCGGCCGTCGGTGTGGCTGAGCGAACCCTTGAGGCCATCGACCAGAGTGAGCGGGCCCTGAGCCTGGTAGTTTTTGTTGGGGGTGCTGGCTAGCCGGGTGGGGGCAGCCAGGGCTTTGTGGGCGAGCAACTCAGTAGTCGTCACCTTGCCTGCCGGCTGGCCGTTCTCGAATGAAGCGGCTTTTACCACCGCCGACTTGTCTAGCGTAAACGGCCCGTTGTAGGCGGTAGACGTGGGGCTGGGTGCCGAGCCATCGAGGGTATAGGTAATCTGCGGGCCGGTGGCGTCGAGCAGCAGGCTCACCACGTCGCCACCCTTGGTGGTGTCGGGCACAAACTGCTGGCGCGGGTTGAAGGCGCTCTTGGCGTAGTTGGCGCCCAGGGCAGCGTAGCGCTGATACTGCGGCTGCATACGCACCTTAAAGCTCTCCCAGTTTTTTTGGCTAGCCGGCGTCCAAAGCACCTCGGCCAGGGCCGACATGCGGGGCAGCACCATGTACTCGACCTGCTGGGTGGTGGGGATATACTCGGTCCAGAGGTTGGCCTGGGCACCCAGAATGTACTTGCGCTCGTCGGCGGTCAGCTCCTTAGGCGTAGGCTCGAAGGAATACACCTTTTCGAGCGGCAGGTAGCCACCGATGCTCAGCGGCTCCAAGGCAGCGTCGCCCTGAGCGTGGTCGAAGTACACAAACTCGCCGGGCGTCATCACCACTTGGTGCTTTTGCTTGGCGGCGGCTAGGCCACCTTCCATACCGCGCCACGACATCACGGCGGCGTTGGGGGCTAGCCCACCTTCCAGGATTTCATCCCAGCCCATGATAGTCTTACCCTTGCCGTTCACGAATTTCTCCATGCGCTGCACGAAGTAGCTCTGCAGCTCGTGCTCGTCCTTGAGGTGCTCGGCCTTTATGCGGGCCTGGCACTTGGGGCAAGTTTTCCAGCGGGTTTTGGGCGCTTCGTCGCCGCCGATGTGCACGATTTTGCTTGGGAACAGCGGCATTACTTCCGTCAGCACATCTTGTAAAAACGCGAACGTTTGCTCGTTGCCGGCGCAAAAAATATCGTCAAACACGCCCCAGGTCTGCCCTACTTTGAAGGGGCCGCCGGTGCACGACAGCTCGGGGTAAGCCGTGAGCGCTGCCAGGGCGTGGCCGGGCATCTCGATTTCGGGCACCACCGTGATGTAGCGGTCCTGCGCATACTTCACCACCTCTTTTATCTGCTCCTGGGTGTAGAAGCCGCCGTAGCGCACGTTGTCGTATTCGGGCACTTTGGCGCCGTAGTGGCCGATGAGGGTGCCGTCGCGGTAGCCGCCTATGGAGGTGAGCTTGGGGTATTTCTTGATTTCGATGCGCCAGCCCTGGTCATCAGTAAGGTGCCAGTGGAAGGTGTTCATCTTGTGCAGCGCCAAGTAGTCGATGTACTGCTTCACAAACTCGACCGGGAAGAAGTGGCGGCACACATCGAGGTGCATGCCGCGCCACTGGTAGCGCGGCTTGTCGGCCACCTCCACCGCGGGTAGGCTAGCGCCGGCCGTGCGCTGCACTGGCAGTAGCTGCCGGATGGTCTGAGTGCCCAGGTACAGGCCCTGCGGCTGGCGGGCGGTCAGCACTACCTGCGCGGGCTGCACGCTTAGCGTGTAGCCTTCGGGCCCCAGCGTGTCGGCGGAAGCGGGAGCTAAAAGCTTTAAGTAGATGGCGCCGGCGAGGTCCCTACCCGGCGCGGTGGCCACCACAGCTGGCTTTACGCCGGTAGCGCGGCCTATTTCCTCGCTTAGGCTTTGGCCAATGCGGCGCAGCTCGTCGTTTTTGGGCCCGACGTAAATCTTGGTTGCCGGGGTGAGGGCAAAGCGGCCCGTGCCCGGCACCAGGCGCACCGGCTGCGGAATAACGGCAATGCCAGCTGGGCCAACTGGGCTAGCTACTGGCTGCTGGCCATAGGCCGAAGCTAAACCACTCAGGCTCAGCAGGGCCGTTGCTACGGCCACTAAGTTCTTGTTCATATGAGTGCGGGGCGTGGGTGGGAAGTAAGGTTCTGCTTCATGGGGCAGAGGGCAGCCGCGCCCAGCACGGCCGCGTTGCTACTGGTTGAGGGCGCCACCACGAGCCGCTCCGTTACTTGCTTGAATGGGAAAGCCGCCAGGGCCGTATGCAGGCCCCCGCGAAAGTACTCGAAGCCCTTACTCACCGAGCCGCCCAAAAAAATGGCCTCGGGCGCCAGGGCATACAGAATAATGTGCAGCGCCTGCCCCAGGTGCCGGCCAAACTCGGCGTAGATGGCCAATGCCTCGGCCTCGCCGCGCCGGGCACGCGGGTACCACTCGGTACCCGGCCGCCCCGTGCGCTGCACGAAAAACTTGCCGCTGCAATAATCCTCCAGGGTTTTATCGAGGTAAGGAATCATCCCAAACTCGCCGGCGCTCGACAGCGTGCCCGCGTACACCTGGTGGTTGATGATGATGCCTGCCCCCAGCCCGGTGCCGAGCGCCAGGCCTACCAAATTGGCATAGGGCTGCCCCTGGCCATACATCTTCTCGCCGATGGCAAAGGCGTTGGCGTCGTTGGTGAGGTACACCGGCTGGTCGAAGTGAATGGCGAGGTGCTGCCGCAGGTGCACCTCGCGCCAGGCCGGAATATTCTGCACGTTGTGCACAATACCGTTTTCCTCGTCTACCAGCCCCGGCACACCGATACCGATGCCCGCTACCTCATCCGTCACCAAGGGCGCGAGCTGCTGGGTCAACTCGTTCAGCAACTGCTGCTTGGGTGCATTAGCCGAAGTTTCAAACCGGACTTCCTGCACCAGCTTGCCGTGCTGCACCACGCCCAGGTGCACCTTCGTGCCACCAATGTCTACGCCGATGTATTTGCTGCTGGCCATGCGGAGGAAAGAGAAGTAAAAAATAGCCTGAGGCAACGAGCGGGCTTAAAACTGCCAGCGCACAAACGCTTCCATAGCCTCGTAGTTGGCCATGCCGAGGCGGTCGTATTGCTGGGCCGTTTCGCGGTTGCGGTGCTCGGCGCGCACCCAGAATTCGCGGGCATCGTCGCCCGGAAATACCGGCGTGTCCTTCTGGCTCTGGTGCTTAAAAATGGCGTTGCGCTTGCGGATTACCTCCTGCGGCGACAGCGGCACGGCCATTTCAATCTCGTAGGGCTCAAACTCGTGCCACGCGCCGCGGTACATCCACACCCAGCAGTCTTCGACCCAGGCCTCGGTGGGGCGCAGGCGGCGCAGGGCCTCCGTCACAATGTTGAAGCAGATGAGGTGCGTGCCGTTGGGGTCGGCAAAGTCGCCGGCCACGAACAGCTGGTCGGGCTGCACCTGTTGCAAGAGCTTCATCGTCAGCTCAATGTCCTTATCCGTCACGGAGAGCTTGGCCGTACGGCCCGACTCATAAAAGGGCAGCGACTGGAAGTGAATGTGGTCGTCGGCCAGGCCGGCGTAGCGGGCGCCCGCAATGGCTTCGCTCTTGCGAATAAAACCCTTCACGTTGCGAATTTCCTGGCTATCAGCTTGGTTGGCTTGCTTGTGCCGAATAAACTCGCGCATGTTTTCGTACACCGCCCGCAACTCGTGGCCATCCTTACCTAGGCTGGTTTCAAAATCGATGGCGAACTCCATGTAGCGCAGCACATCGTCGTCCCACACGGCCGTGTTGCCCGAGGTTTGGTAAGCCACGTGCACGTCGTGGCCCTGGTCGATGAGGCGGATGAAGGTGCCGCCCATCGAAATCACGTCATCGTCGGGATGGGGCGAGAAGATGATAACCCGCTTCCGGGCCGGCAACGCCCGCTCGGGGCGCTGCGAGTCGTCGGCCCCCGGCTTGCCACCCGGCCAGCCCGTAATGGTATGCTGTAGCTTATTGAAAATGTGAATGTTAATCTTGTAAGCCGGCCCCCGCTCGGTCGCTAGCTGGGCCATGCCGTTGCTGTTGTAGTCCTCATCCGTGAGCTTGAGAATCGGCTTGCCCAGGGTATTCGAGAGCCAGATAACGGCCTTTTTAATGAGGCGCTCGTCCCACACGCAGTCCTTCACCAGCCAGGGCTTGTCGAAGCGTGTGAGCTCGGCAGCGGCATCTTCGTCCACAATAAACTCTACGTTATCAGCCAGTTGCAGGTACGTGGCCGGCACCTCGCTCGACACCTCCCCTTCCACAGCCTTCTTGATGATGGGCGCCTTCTTACCGCTCCAGGCCATCAGGATAATCTCGTGGGCCTTGAAGATGGTGCCCATGCCCATCGTAATGGCCTTGGTGGGCACGTACTCCTTGCCGCCAAAGTCGCGCGAGGCATCACGGCGCGTCAGGTCGGCCAGGGTCACCAGGCGCGTGCCTGAGTTGGGGGCCGAGCCGGGCTCATTAAAACCGGCGTGGCCCGTGCGCCCGATGCCGAGCAGCTGCAAGTCGAGGCCCCCGCACTCTTCTATCTGGCGCTCGTAGTTGAGGCAGAAAGCGGCTACCTCATTGGGGGCCAGCGTGCCATCCGGAATGTGAATGTTTTCGCGCTCAATGTCGAGGTGGTCAAACAGGTTCTCGTTCATGAACGTTACGTAGCTCTGCGCCGACGTGGGCTGCATGGGGTAGTACTCATCCAGGTTGAACGTCACCACGTTGCGGAAGCTCAGCCCCTCCTCGCGGTGCAGACGCACCAGTTCCTCGTACACGCCCACCGGCGTGGCCCCGGTGGCTAGGCCCAGCACGGCCCGCTCGCCGCGCTGCTGCTTGCTTTTGATGAGAGCCGCAATGCGCGCGGCCACCTCCACTGAGGCCGTTTCCTTGTCGCGGTACACGGTCACCGGTAGCTTTTCAAAACGGGTTTCCTCTAGGAGGTTCAGTCGGGTCATGAGGGGTAGCGTGACGTTGTGCATAAAGGCGAAGCCAGGGATTTTGACGAAAATGCGAAGGCAAGCAAGCGTAAGTAAGTCAACTGGTTAGCAACCCGGTTGTGCCGGCTCAGGCCAACTCCAGGTAGCTTTCGAAAATATTCTCCATCACGGTAGCCACCGAGCCCAGAATCACGGCATTATCGCCTAGCTCCGACACCACTACGGTGGTTTTTTCGCGCAGCTGGGCCATGCAGTACGTGTTGATAGCCTGCTGAATAGCCGGAAAAATAAACTGCTTGGCCTGGGCAATCTTACCGCCCAAAATGATGAGCTCGGGGTTAAAAAGCTGAATCAGGATGGCGATGCCCTTGCCCAGGTTGGTGCCCACCTCGGCTAGCGTATTGATGGCAAACTGGTCGCCCTCTTGGGCCGCCGCGTACACTTGCTCGGGCTGCAACTGGTCTAGCTGCTGGGCCGTTAGCTGGCTCAGCAGCGTGCGCTGGCCTGCCGTCAGGCCCGCCTTGGCCAGCCGCACAATGGCGCTGCCCGAAGCCACCGTTTCGAGGCAGCCCCGCTTGCCGCAGTGACACAGCACGCCGCCCTCCACCAACGGAATGTGGCCAAACTCACCGGCAAAGCCTAGCGCACCGCTCCGCAACTTACCGTCCAGGATGATGCCCAGGCCAATGCCCCAGTCCATCGACAGCACCAGGGTATCGCGCTGCCCGTGCGCCAGCCCAAAGCGGTACTCGGCTAGGGCTGCGCTCTTGGCGTCATTCTGAATGAAAACCGGCTTCCCAAACTGCCGCTCCAACAGTTGTTGCAGCGACTCCGGCTCACCGGCCGTGAGTAAGTACGTGTGGTTATTGCCCTCCTTGGAAGCTACCAGCCCGGGCATACTGATGCCCACGCCCACCATTTTTTTCAGCTCGATGCCCGAAGCCATCAGCAGCGCCTGGGCCTGGGCATGCACCTGGGCGAGCGCGCTCAAGTCCTTCGTAAGCTCGATATTAAAGCTATGCAAGCCACTGACAATATGGTTATTATTGTCAAAAATGGCCATCCGCGTCTTAAACTTCTCGATGTGGATGCTCAGCACAAACAGCGACCCATCGCACAAGCCATACAGCTCGGGCTTGCGGCCCCCCAGCGACTTGCCGCGGCCCTGCTTTTCAACCAGGCCCTCGGCCACCAGCTCGTTGAGAATGGCGATGGACGTGGGCGAGCTAATGGCAAACCGCGAGCAAATATCCGCGTTGGTCTTGGCCCCCTTCACATACAAATGCTTCACTATCTTAAGCTTTTGAATATGCTTGCGCCGCTCTACGTTGTTGAGCCGGGCCAGGTAAGTTTCCTCAAGCGCTAATAATGAACTCATCCTGAGGGGGCTGTTAAGTTTTTTGTAAATAAAGTTATTTTTTTCTGCAAGTCAAAGAACTTGTGTTAATTTTTTATTAAAGTAGCCTCGATAAGCAAAAAATATAGCCGAACGCGCTGCGCTGCGTTCGGCTATAGTGGTGTTTCAGCTTTATTCTGGCTTCGGCGCGCTACTGCGCTACCAACACTACATGCTTGATATTCTGCCGATTGTAGGTATACGTGATGTGTACTCGCCCATCCTGCGCCTGAATAATGGCGGGGTAGCTGTATTCCTCAGTCGAACCACTTTCTAGGGTGGCCACATCGTGCCAGGCCAAGCCATCAGCCGACTGAGCTACGCGCAACTGGGCGCGGCCGTCGGCCCAGTCTTTACCGGGCAAGGCGGGGTTATACACGAGCAGCTGCGTACCGTTTTTGAGCGTCACGGCATCGGTGCCGGAGTTAGGATTGAGCAGCGTCGTTTGCGAGAGCGGGCCCCAGCTCGCGCCGCCATCCGGAGACCAGGCCTGCACCAAGCGGCCCTGCTTACTGCGGCACAGCAACTGCAAGCGGTGGCCCGGATAGGTGAGAACGCTGGGCTGAATTACGTCTAGCGACGACCCGTTATTGACCGGCTGTAGCTGCCACGTTTGGCCCCTATCGGTCGATTTTTCGAGGTGCACGGTCCAGTGCCCACCGGCTTCCTCCACACTCGACGGGGCCAGAATGGTGCCATTAGCGAGCTGCACCGGCTTGTTTTTGATGGGCCCCAGCACTCCCAGCGGCAGCCGCCGCGCCGCCGACCAGGTACGGCCCTTATCTGCCGAGCTTTTGACCAAGCCCCACCACTCGCGGGGGTTAGGGCCTACTTTGTAAAACAGCAGCAAGGCGCCCCGGCGCACCTGAAACAGCACCGGGTTCCAGGCCGGGTAGCGTAACGAGTCGCTCACCACCCCATCGGCCACGCGCTGCGGCGCAGAGATACCGCTTTTAGCAATGGTAGTGAGCCAGATAGCTACATCGGGCTTGCTCTCCTGCGACCCGCCAAAGCAAGCCACTAAGAACTTGTTTTTCGCTACTTCTACCAGCGTAGAGGCGTGGCACTGCTTAAAGGGTGGGGCCGTAAAAAGCAGCTCTTGCTTTGCGATAGTCCAGGTTTGCTGGGCCATTGCCGGCACAGGCAAGGCAAAAGCAGCCAGTAGCACGAGCTTTTTCATGGCGGGAAAAGGTGTTGATTTTGCTGAATCTATTTCGTGGTGCAACGTGGCTGAACACCTCTCCCCTACCACGTAATATTCTCCACGGCCTGCCCCACCTTGAACTGCGCGTGCAGTCGAATGTCCTCCGATGAGGCCCCCACCTGCACCGTGAACGTGCCCGGCTCTACGGTCCATTTCAGGCTGCCATTGAACAGCATGAGGTCTTCGGCAGTCAGCTCCAGGGCTACTTCCTGCTGCTCGCCAGCCTTCAAGGCCAGCCGCTGAAATTTTTTGAGCGTTTTGTCGGGAGTAACAACCGAGCTAACGTCGTCGCTGAGGTAGAGCTGGACTACCTCGTCGCCGGCCCGCGCGCTGGTATTTTTCACCTTAAATCGCACGCTCACCCGCACCGCACCCGCCGTTTCGACAGGGCTTACTTGCAAATCGGAATACTCAAACTTACTGTAGCTCAGGCCGTGACCAAAGCTGTAGAGCGGCTTCGAGTCGGTTTCGACGTAGTCGTGCTTGGTGGGGCGCTTGGCGTTGTAATACACCGGCAGCTGGCCCACGCTTTTGGGCACCGAGATGGGCAGGCGGCCGGCGGGGTTATAGTCGCCAAACAGCACGTCGGCCACGGCGTGGCCGCCCTCCTGACCGGGATACCAGGCATCGAGCACGGCGGGCACGTGGGCCGCCATCCAATTGAGGTTCAGCGGCCGGCCCTTGATAAGGACCACTACTACTGGCGTGCCGGTGGCCACTACAGCTTGCAGCAGCTGCTGCTGCTTACCAAGCAAGTCAAGGGTGGCCCGGTCGTAGCCCTCACCGCTTTCCATATCGCTCACCTGCTGCCCGCCGGCCGTGACGGTGGCTGCGCCCGTGCTCTGGTACTCCGTTTTGAAGTCGCGGGCACTGGAGCCGCCTAGCACCACTATGGCTACCTGCGCGTTGCGCGCAGCGGCTACAGCTTCGGCAATGTTGGCACTAGCCGTATCCCGGATGGCGCAGCCCTTCACGTAAGTCACCTGCGTGGCGGCCGGTACCTTCGCCCGAATGCCTTCGAGCACTGTTACCACGTTGCTTTCGGGCTGGGGCGCGGTGTAGTCGCCGAGCTGGTTGTAGCTGTTGTCGGCATTGGGGCCGATAACGGCAATGCGCTGCACCGTTTTGGCCAGTGGCAGCAAGTCCTTCTCGTTCTTCAGCAGTACGATAGACTCCTGCGCTACCTGCCGGGCCAGCTGCACGTGAGCGGGGCTGTGCACCAGCTTCGTGGCCTTGCGCGGGTCCACGTAGGGATTCTCAAACAGGCCCATCTCAAACTTTACCCGCAACACCCGGCCCACAGCGCGGTCAAGCGCGGCGGGGGCCACCAGCTTTTGCTCCACGGCTTGCAGCAGTTCCTTGTCGAAGCCGTAGCCGCTGAGGTCGTCGTCGAGGCCGGCGTTGAGAGCCAGCGCCGCAGCCTCGGGCGCGGTGGCGGCCACGTGGTGGTTATTGACCAGGCCCGAAATACTGCCCAGGTCCGACACCGTGAAGCCCTGGAAGCCCCACTGCTGGCGCAGCACGTCGGTAAGCAAAAACGGATTGGCTGAGCACGGCACCCCATCAATAGAGTTGTAGGCCGTCATAACGGACTGCGCACCCGCCTTTACCGCCGCCCGAAACGGCGGCAAAAAGCTCTGAAACAGCTCGCGGTAGCCCGTGCTGATGCTGCCACCGTTGTGCCCACCCTCGGGCACGCCGTAGGCTGTAAAATGCTTGAGCGTAGAAACTATGTTAACCCCACTCTGGAGGTTATCACCCTGAAAGCCCTGCACCATCGCCACACCCATCTGGCTGTTGAGCACGGGGTCTTCGCCGTAGGTTTCCTCTACCCGCGACCAGCGCGGCTCGCGGGCCAAATCCAGCACCGGACCGTAGCCAATGTGGGCGCCCTGCACCCGCGCCTCGGTGGCAATAGCCGCCGCCATGCGCCGAATCAGGGCCGGGTCCCAGGTGCTGCTCTGGCCGATGGACGTGGGAAATACTGTAGTGCCGATGGCCATGTGGCCGTGCGGGCACTCCTCGGCCAGCAGCATCGGAATGTGCAGCCGCGTGTGCTCCACGGCGTACTTCTGCAAGGCATTGGTTGCCTCGGCGGCCAGCGTGGGGGTGAGGCCGGTCAGCAGGGTTTTCCTGGTCCAGGGGTCGGCGCGCAGCGTGGCCCACAGCGCACCGATGTGGCGCTCGTTTACGGCTTTTTTATAGGCTGTGCTCGCGCTAACTTTCTGACCATCTTTTTGATACATTTCCCACCCGAGTAGCGTCGAGAGCTGGCCCACTTTTTCGGCCGTGGTCATGCGGCCCAGCAAGTCTTGCACCCGCGCTTCCGTGGGGGCCTGGCTATTCTGGTAAAGTGGCCGGGCCTGCTGGGCGCTGGCCGCCACGGCGCTGAGTAGGCCTAGGCTGAGCGCGAGGTATTTGGTCATGGAGAAATACTTGATAGAGAGAAAGTAGCTCGGACTTTGTAGTCCGAGCGCAGTGAGCATTTCCCGCATGGGCTGTGCTGAAGTGGATGCTCGCTGCGCTCACGCTCGGACTACAAAGCCCGAGCTACAGGAGGCTACGCGCGCCTTACTGCACGTCTTCTAAAATCGGCTTGTCGGTGGTCTTCAGCTCGGTATGCAGCACGTCGTTTTGCTGCTCCAGAATAATTACGTCGTTCTTACCCTTGTTCAACCAGCAGCCAGGCAGATACAGCGTCTGCTGCGGCCCCACTTTCCAGTAGCGACCTAGGTGGTGGCCGTTTACAAACACAATGCCCTTGTTCCAGCCGCGCATATCCAAGAACACGTCGGCGGGCTGCTTCACCTCGAAGGCGGCGGTGTACAAAGTGGGTTTACCTTCCTTGTTTTTGGGTGAGTATTTAGTCAAGTCAGGGGCTTGCTCAAAAGGCAGCTTGTACATGCTCCAATCACCCGTAATGGCAAAGCCGTTGATAATGACTGGCGCGATAATACCCTTGGTATTGTGCACTATCTCAGCCCCGTAGTTGATGCGGCCCATGTTCTCGACCAGCAGCTCCAGGGTAGCGTTGAAAGGAATCTGCACGTCCAGCTCGTACTTGTTTTGCTGTCGGTTTAGCTCCCCTACCAGCTTGCCATTCACGTACACAGTTGCGTAGTCGCGCAAGCCTTTCACTTGCAGTTTGCCCTGCGCGGGTTGCGTAAAGCGCTTGCTGTATAGCACATAGCCGTGACCCTGGCCCAGCTCTTCAAACGAGAGCGGCGTATCATTAACCACTGGCTTGAAGTCCTTTTTCAGGTCAAACAAGTCCACCGCTTTGCTGAGCGCGATGGGCGGCAGCGTGCGCACCGGCAGCGGAGCCGGCACCGCCGGCACGGGGTACTTCACGTAACGCTTCAGCAGCTCGCGCAGGGCAGTGTACTTGGGCGTGGCCCCGCCCGCTTCGCTAATGGGCGCATCGTAGTCGTAGCTCGTGATATCGGGTTGAATATCATGCTCTTCGTTGTAGTTCGCACCCGCCGTGAAGCCAAAGTTGCTGCCCCCGTGGGCCATGTAGAAATTGAAGCTCACCCCGTTTTTGAGGTAGGTTTCGGTCTGCTTCACCGTTTGCTCGGGGCCGATGCGGGTAAAGGGCTCGCCCCAGTGGTCGAGCCAGCCGGGGTAAAACTCGGCCACCATGTACGGGCCCTGGTTATCATGGTACTGATTGACAGCCTTTTTCAAGTTCTCCACATTGCCCTCCCCATTGGCAGTGGGCAGCACGCCTGGTAGCGCGCCACCCCCAAAGAGCATGGCCCCATCGGACGTAAAAAACGGCCCCTCGAAGCCAGCCGCCACCAACTGCTGCTTGATGGCGGCGTTGTATTGGCGGTGCTCGGCCAGCGGAATATCCTGGCGCTGCGACACGTACGAGCCAAACTCGTTTTCCACCTGGGTCATAATAATCGGCCCACCCTGGCTCACCTGGTAGCCTTTTACCTGCGCAGCCAGCCGGCGCAGGTACACGTTGCACGAATCCAGAAACGGCTGGTTGTTCGCCCTGATGACCAAGTTTTTATTCTGCTGCAACCACCACGGGTAGCCGCCAAACTCCCACTCGGCGCAGGCATATGGCCCCGGCCGCAGAATCACGAACAGGCCTTCTTCCTGGGCCGTTTTAAGAAACTCGGCCAGGTTGTGGCTGCCCGTTTTGAAGTCCCACACGCCGGGCGCGGGGTGGTGATAATTCCAGAATACGTAGGTAGCTACCGTGTTAAGGCCCATTGCCTTCAGCATCTGGAGCCGATGCCGCCAGTACTCTTTCGGCACGCGGGCATAGTGCATTTCACCCGAGTGAATCTGGGTCGGCTGGCCGTCGTAGCGAAACTGCCCATCCTTGATTTCAAACGTATGCTTTTGCTGCGCCTGGGCCACCGGAGCCGCTGCCAGCAGCAGGCCCAGGCCCAGCAAGCCCCGAGTAAGCGTTACCTGTAACATGAACAGAATCAGTTTTATGCAAAAGACTTACTCGGCCACGAAGGCAAAGGCCAGCGCCGGGTACGCGCCGGCCTGCTTCGCTAGGCCGGTGGGCAGGGTCAGGGTCACTTTGTCGCCGGTGGCGGTCCATTGCACGGCTTGGCCGGTTTGCAGCAGGGTTAGCTTGCTACCTTTGCGGGGCACGTTGCCGGTCCAGGCTAGCGTGGTGGGCACGGCCTGGCTTTCGGGCAGGCAGGCAATGGCGTAGCGGGTGCCTTTTTTGCCCTGCGTGAAGTAGGTAGTGCCATCCTGAAAGCGCGGGGTAGCACGGGTGTTGTAGATAGCCGCCCCATTCACGTCCAGCCACTTACCTATGGCGGCGAGGCGCGTTACGGCTTCCTGGTCGAGGGTGCCGTCGGGCTTGGGGCCCACGCCCAGCAGCAGGCTGCCGCCCTTGGCCACCACTTCTACCAGCGAATGAATGATTGTGGTGGGTGATTTATACGTGTCGTTTGGCACGTAGCCCCAGTTGTTGGCCAGGGTCAGGCAGCTTTCCCAGGGGTTAGCCAGTGATTTATCAGGCACCTTCTGCTCGGGCGTCTGGTAGTTTTCGTAGGGGCCGTGCACGGTGCGGTCCACCATGAGCAGGCCGGGCTGGGCCTGGCGGGCCATCGCCGCAATGCGGGGCATATTCACATCCTGGCTGAACTCCGGAATGGGAGCGCCCCAGGCGCGCACTTCGGCGTTCACCGTTTCCTTAGGGCGCACCCAGCCGCCATCGAGCCACAGGATGTCCATGCTCCCATAGTTGTGCATCAGCTCACTTATCTGGTTGAAAGTGAAGTCCTGATACTTTTTCCAGCGCCACGGATATTTCTTAATGTCATAGTTTACGTTGCGGTCGGGCGTGGCGTATTTCGGCCACCAGAAGTCCTGTGAGTGCCAGTCGGGCTTCGAGAAATACGCCCCAATCATAAACCCTTCCTTGCGAAAGGCGCTGAATACGTACTTGGCCACGTCGGCCCGCGGGTTGTTCTTGAAGGGGCCGTTGCTAATCTTGAAATCCGACTGCTTGGTGTCAAACATGTTGAAGCCGTCGTGGTGCTTGGTCGTGAAAACGAGGTACCGCATTCCTGCTTTTTTGGCTACGCTCGCCCACTGCTCGGGGTTGAAATTCACCGGATTAAGCTCTTTACTATAGTCCCAATAGCGCTGCTTGTAAGCTTCGTAGTTGCTAGTACTGTCGCGCTCAATCCAGGGCTCCGAGCATATCTGCCACGACTCAATGATGCCCGGCACGGCGTACAAGCCCCAGTGCAGGATGAGCCCAAATTTCTGGTCGCGCCACTTGTCCAGCTTCTGCACTACCAGCGGGTCGGTGGGCGCCTCGTACTCCGTCGATTGCGGATGAATGCCCTGCTCCTGGGCCAGGGCTGGCAGGGTGCTAGCCGCACTGAGCAAGGCTAGGGCAAGGGCCGCTTTTTTCATAAATATGGGTTATTTCTTGAAAATCAGACTGTTATTTCTTGCTATCGACCGCTATTGCCTGCTTATAGAGCCCAATCGCCGCCAGCGTCGGGTTGAGCCGCGAAGCAGTGATGCGCAGCCGCACCTGCTGCGCCCGCACCGGCGCAAACGTGAGAATGCGCTTGTAGCCGACCGTGGTGCCGGCCACAATGGGCAGCCACTCGGCGCCATTTTTATACTCCAGCACGAAGCGCTCAATCCGCTGCCCTACCGTGATATTTTCCTGCAATTGCAGCATATCAAACGTTTGTGGGGCGGGCAAGGAGAAGCTGAGCGTAGCCGTGGTATCGGGGCCAGGGGTAGCCCAGTAGGTAGCGTAATTGTCGTCGAGCAGGGCCTTGGTCTGACTGGCATTCAGCCCGGTTATCCGGGCAGCGGCCAGCAAATTAACGGCATATGTATCGGTTATCAACTTGCTAAAACCTTTTAGGCTCGCGACATCAGGCAGTGCCAGCAAGCCCTGTTTATTGGGCGGCACGTTGAGTAGCAGCACCCCGTTGCGCCCCACCGAGCTGTTGTAGATATCGAGCAGCTGCGCGGGCGTTTTCACCTGCCCATCCTCGCCTGGGTGATAAAACCAGCCCGGCCGAATGGATACGTCAATTTCGGCCGGGTACCAGGTCAGGGCCGCGGCGGTCTTTAGTTTGGCGCGGCTGCCCAGGTCATCGCCCATCTGATTTTTGGGGGCGAAAGCAACTTTTTTCTGCGAGCCGGCAGCTATGTTGGCCTGCCGCTGCGCCTCGGTGGGCAGCACGCTCCACTCCGTGGGGCGGCCGTAGCCCGACTCGGTACCCACCCAGCGCACGTCGGGGCCCATCACGGCGATGGTGGCCGTGGGCTGAAGCCGCCGGATGAGCGCGTACCAGCGGTTAAAGTCGTAGACCTGCTTTTTGCCGGTAGGGCCCTCTCCGTTGGCACCGTCAAACCACACTTCATCCACCCGCCCGTAGTTGGAAAGCAGCTCCGTTAATTGATTGACAAAGTAGTTATTGTATTTGGCCGAATCGCCAAAAAACGGCGAGTTGCGGTCCCAGGGCGAGAGGTACACCCCAAAGCCCATGCCCTGCGCGTGGCAGGCGTCCGATACTTCTTTCACCACGTCGCCTTTACCGCCTTTCCAAGGGCTGCTTTGCACCGAGTGGCTGGTAAATTTTGATGGCCACAAGCAGAAGCCATCGTGGTGCTTGGCCGTGATAATCACCTGCCGGATGCCGCCCGCCCGGCAGGCCCGCACCCACTGCCGGGCATCAAGCGCGGTGGGGTTAAACAGGGCTGGGCTTTCGGTGCCATCGCCCCACTCCTTGTTGGTGAAAGTATTCATGCCAAAATGGATGAACCCCGTTAGCTCCATCTGCTGCCAGCGCAGCTGCCGGGGCGAAGGCACTACGCGGGCCGCCGCCCGCACTATCGCCGCCGGGGAGCTACCCGGCGCAATAGCCACGTAGTTCTGGCTAGCGGGACGCTGGGCAAAACCCACCGCCGGCAACAGCAGCAGCCCACCCACAAGCAGCCAGGCGAGCCCGTGCCGCTGCGCCCTGCCCAAACAGTTTGCTGGATATACTTCCACTAAATATCAAAACGTGAGGTGGATACGGTAGTGTGCGCTTGGTGGCTGGCAAGCAGCGGTCACCTGGCCGAAAGCGCCCGACGGCCAAGTGCCGGTAAGCCAAAACGCCTAGCGCGGTCGGGAGCAGGAGTCTTCCCAATTGCTGCGGTAACTGCCGGTAGCTGGCCGCCCGCGGCCGGCCAGCCGGCGTCAGATACCCCGGTGAAGCCGGCCAAAGGTACTGAACTATTCGAAAAACAAGCCTGAATTTTTGGAATTTATACCTAAAATTGCGCAGGTAACTTTTCCGGCTGCTTCCTTCCTATAAGGTTACCACTAACCCCGTACAACCTCATAAAATGCTGGCTTTTTGGTAGGCAAGAACCAGGCATTTTTTGGGTGCTGGCATTCGGTCGGCAGGGCGCCCCACCCCTAGCCAGCACACAGCCCGGCATAGCCCCACGCCCGCCGGCCAGCTAGCGCACCGACGACCCTCGCACCACCAACGACAGTGGCAACACAATTTGCTGCTGGGCAGGGGGCTCGGCGCGGTCGGTGGTGAGCATTTCCAGCAGCACATTTATCAGGGTTTCGGCCAGGGCCTCCACGGGCTGGGCAATGGCCGTGATAGTGGGCGAATGCAGCCGAAACAGGTCGTTGTCGTCGAAGGAGATGATGGCCAGGTCCTGCGGAATGCGCAGCCCCAGCCGCGCTATCGCCTCCAGCCCGTAGATAGTGAGCGAGTTGTTGGCGAAAATAATGGCCTCGCACGCCGGATTAGCAGCCAGGAAATGGTGAATGGCGGCAATGCTCGTCTCCCTGTCGCCCTCAAAAGCCAGCGGAATACGCTGCACGCTCAGCGCCTGGCCCTGCTCGTGCATGGCACGGGCGTAACCCTGATAGCGGGCCACCATCTGTGTCTGTTCCGACTCGGTGGTGAGAAATGCCACGCCGGCCAGGCCCTGGTCGAGCAGGTGGCGGGTAGCCTGGTACACGCCAGCCTCGCCATCCACCACAATATAGTCGGTAGGCAGGCTGGGCAGGTAGCGGTCAAAGAGTACGGTCGGGATATTGCTTTTTAGCAGCGACTCAATCTCCTTTTCTACCCCGGCGGGCGGTGCAATGATGTAGCCATCAATGTGCCGGTCCTGCAACATAGCAATCAGGTCCTGAGCCTTCGCCGTGTCGTTTTCAGTGCTGCAATACAGAATGCGGTAGCCGCGCGCAAACGCGTGCCGCTCGATGAGCCAGGCCACGGTGGCGAAAAAGGGGTTGGAAATATCCTCAATTATCAGCCCGATAACGTGCGTTTTGCCGGTGCGCAGGCTCTTGGCCAGCTGGTTGGGCTTGTAGCCCACTTCCTCCACGTATTTCAGCACACGCGCGGCCAGCGCATCGCTGATGCGGTGCTCCTTGGCTTTACCGTTTAACACTAACGAAACCGTCGCAATGGAGACGCCTAAGTGCTTGGCAATGTCGTGAATAAGAGTTCGCTTTTTCAAATCAACTACGCTGGTTGGGTACTGCGCCGCCCGGTAAGGGATGGGCAGTCAATATTACCCCGGCCACGACCAATAACCGCTGCTACCGGGCCAAGCACCACCTCCCCTCGTAGTGCTCAACCCAAAAAATGGCGGCCGCTACCTCATAGCTTACGCTGCCACAGCTGCACTGTAAAGGCGCTTCAGCGCTTCACCCATGGCAACTTAGCCGAGGCTTACCCATTCAGACCTTAAAGCCATTGCCCCTGCTAAAACTATAATGGGCGGCCATTCAGGGACTTTGGCAGGCAGTAAAAGAATAGTTCGGCGTAGGTTTGCAAGTAGTTGCCAGCAAGGCTGCACTGCTAAGCCCTGAGCCGCCAATAAACAGCCTTTGTAAAATCCTTCATATTACTGATTACTAATTAATTATTCATCAAAATCTCCAGTTCGGCTTTACGCTGCTTCCCTCCTTTTCAAGTAGCTTTATCGTTAGTATCTTCTGCTAAATGCTCTCTGCTAAAAGCTTTTAGCTTCACCCATTATCTGGCTTGGTGCACGCAGGGCATGTAGTATTGTGTCCGGTTGCTGGCGCAGTATCTTACTGGTCAGTATATGTTTCTTGCTAACCCGCACCGCGCCAGCGGGATGCGGGTCTATTTTTCAGGCCAGCTGCTGGCTTTTACTTCTTTTCCCTCTACGCAATGGCTGCTCCCGCCCCTACCATTACCCGCGCCCAGGCTACGCCGGCCACTGGGCCCACGCCGCGCTACACGTCGGCGCTCAGTGCTGTCACCACCCTGTTTTTCCTGTGGGGCTTCATCACCTGTCTCAACGACATCCTGATTCCTTACCTGAAGGCTATTTTTCAGCTTTCCTTCGCCCAGGCCAACCTGATTAACCTGTGTTTCTTTGGAGCCTACTTCTTGGTAAGCATCCCGGCCGGTAAGTTGGTGGCGCGCCTGGGCTACAAAAAGGGCATGCTGCTGGGCTTTGTGATAGCGGCAGTGGGTGCGTTTTTATTCTACCCGGCGGCCGCCCAACGGATATACGGGCTGTTCCTGGGAGCACTGTTTGTGCTGGCCTCGGGCATCACGCTTTTGCAGGTGGCGGCCAACCCCTACGTAGCCATTCTGGGACCACCGGAGTCGGCTTCGTCGCGGCTTTCGCTCACGCAGGCCTTCAACTCGCTGGGTACCACGCTGGCCCCCTTGCTAGGTAGCGCACTCATTTTAAGCCGCTTGCCTAAGCTCGACAATGCTACTACGGCCGCCAGTATCGACAGCGGCGCCGTGCAGCTACCCTACCTCATTATTGGTGTCATGCTGCTGCTCATCAGCCTGGTATTGAGCCGCATCAACCTGCCGGTCATTGCCCACGTAGCCGACGACGACGAGACTACCGGCGCCCAGCACCACAGCGCGTGGCAATACCGCCACCTGCTGTTGGGCGTGGTCGGCATTTTCATGTATGTGGGCGCCGAGGTGGCCATTGGCTCACATATTGTAAGCTACCTAGCTCTGCCCAGCGTGCTGGGCCTCGACCCCACGGCGGCCGGCAATAAGGTGGCCTACTACTGGGGGTCGGCCATGGTGGGCCGCTTTGCCGGGGCCTATCTTCTGAATAAAATTTCGCCGGCCAAGTTGCTAGCTTTCACTGGCCTGGGAGCCGTGGCGCTGATTCTACTCTCCATCAACACCACCGGGCCGCTGGCCATGTGGAGCCTGCTGGCGGTGGGCCTGATGAACTCTGTCATGTACCCGACCATCTTCACCCTGGCGGTGGCTGGGCTGGGCCGCCACACCGAGGAAGGCTCGGGCCTGCTCTGCACTGCCATCGTGGGCGGCGCGCTGGTCCCCATGCTATTCGGGGCCATTGCCGACCACAGCGGCCTGCGCCTGGCACTGCTGCTGCCTATCGTGTGCTACACCTACATTATGTGGTATGGGCTGCGCGGCAGCCGGCGCCTGGCCGTAGGCTAGCCCCCGCAGCGGCTACGCGCTTTCCTCTCTACTCAAAAGCCCTTGGCCAAGCGGATGCTCGGTCAAGGGCTTTTGGCTTTTAAAAAGTACGGCTACTACGCATCGACTAGCCAACAGCAGGGCTAGCAGTAGCCCAAAACGGGACTTAGCTAGTTATAGGATAATTTTCCTTTACCCCCTTTAATATACCCTGTCAATAGGTTCCAGGTCCGGCGGGCCTACAATGCTTTTCGCAGGCACTGCCCCACGCACCAGGCCGGGGCGCGCCTTAGTGGTGGCGGCGCCCGCGCCGCCGCACGTCCTCGCCCTCTGGAATGGGCCGCTGACTGTCGGGAAACTGGGCCAGGTATGCTTCCAGCGCCTTGTTAATCAGGTATGACTTCTCCCCTCTTGGTCCCGGCGTGTAAAAGCTCAGGCGGTGCAGGGCTTCATCGTTGGCTTCCGTCAGGATGAAAGTACCCTTGCGGGTGGTGGGCGCCGGGGGCGGCGTAGCGGCTGGCGGCACCGGCAGGGGCGGCACAGCTGCCGGCGCGGCCACTTGCGGGGGCCGGGGTGGCTGCGAGCGGCCAGCGCTGGTCAGCAAGTCATTGATGTCGCGGGGGCCGGGGGAAGTAGCCATCGGTAAGCAGGAAAGTAGTGTAAGAAAAAGGCCTACAGGCGCGTGAGCACCTCATCGGTCAGGCGCTGAAAATCAGCAACCGCATTGGATTCCGGCGTGCGCAGCTGGGCAGGCACGGCCTCCCGCTGGGCGTCGCCGAGGCGCTTGTCGCTGCGCACGTTGGCCATCACCTGGCCCGGAAACAGGTGATTAGCCGCCGCCACAATGTCGGCGTGCAGCGTGTTGCGCACCTTGGGGTTGAAGTCGGTAAAAAAGAGCCCGATAAAGCGCAGGTTGGGGTTCATGCCCGGCTCCTGCTGAATCAGGGCCGTCAGTTCCGCCAGTTTGTTGAGCGATTTCAGGGAGAAATAGCTCGGCAGCGCCGGGGCCAAGTAGTGCGTAGCAGCGCACAAACCGATGAGCGTAATATCTTCCAACGACGGCGGACAGTCGATAATCACGAAGTCAAACCCCCCGGCCTCGGCCGCCAGCACGTCGCGCAGGGCAAACCGAAAATCAGCCGGTCGCTGGGCTATCAGCTCTTTCGAGCGCGGCTTCAAATCATCGTCTGTGGGCAGCAGCCACAGCGTGGGCAGCTTCGTTTGCACCAGCGCTTCCAGCAGGCCACCGCCCGCCAGCAGCACCTGGCCCGTGCTCGTGGCGTACTCCTCGCGGGTAAGGGCCGAGGTAGCGTCGCCCTGCACATCAAGGTCCACCAGCATCACCTGATAGCCTCGGCTAGCCAACTCGCCGCTCAGGTTCAGGCTAGTGGTCGTTTTGCCCACTCCCCCCTTGCGGCCCACCACCGCGATGATGACGGGCGGCTGCTTCTCTTTTACGGGAGGATTCTTCTTTTTCATAAGCAGTGGGCAGGCAATAAAGCGAATTTGGAGAGGGCTGGCAAATATACTAGGCCAAAATGGACTGGCAATATTACCCAGCTTGGCCAGCATAAATTCTTAATCCATATAAACTGGGTAAAATGTTTATAAAGTAAAACATAATGAAAATCAGAATTTTACTTTTTTAAACATACTAAACATTTTTGCTGGATTAGCTGGATTAAATATTACGCGAAGCTGAACTTTAAAATTGTTAACCCATTTTAATTGGTTGACAGGTTTTTCTAGCAGAGGATTACACACTAAGCCAGCGGAACACTGGGGAAGTGAGCGGCAGGGCAGGAGAAGGGGCTGGGGCGAACCGCAGGGTGAAAAGAAGAGTTTACTCAGGCGAGCCGCCGTACTCTCCTGTAGCCGCCCCTGGGCTCTACTACGGCAACCGGCTGGTGGTACATTTACCGCCCGCAGCCTCCAAAAACGCAATGGTACCCAAGCTGCGTGTGACGGAGCTAGGTTAGCAGTTGAGCGGCAGCCAGCTACGTTTATTTCGTTGCCCCATGCACAAAATTCCCGCCCCTCACGGCTACCCAAGCATCCGCGCCGGCCGGCTGGCCCGAAGCTGGATAGGTCTGCTCTTTCTCCTGCCCTTCGGCCAGTTACGCGCCCAAACAGCGGCCGATATTGCCCACCTCAACCAACAGCTTACCCCCCTGGCGACGGTGCGGGCTGGCAGCGGCTTCGCCGACCTGGCCCCGTTGGCGCCTGTGGTAGCGCCGGCGCGGGTAGTAGGGCTGGGCGAAAGCACGCACGGTTCGCACGAAGTATTTCAACTCAAGCACCGGCTACTGGAATACCTGGTGACGCAGCAGGGCTTCAGCACGTTAGCTCTCGAAGTGGACTATGGGTGGGGCGAAATCCTGAATGAGTACATTCAAACGGGAGCGGGCGACTCGCTCACGCTGCATCAGGCCGCGGGCTTTCGCCTTTGGGACACTACCGAGTTTTGGGATATGGTGAAGTGGATGCGCGCCTACAACCAGCAGCACGCCACCAAAATCCGTTACGTAGGCATTGATATGCAAGACCCGCGGCCGAACCTGCTCCGCCTGGAGCATTTCGCCACTGAGCGGGCCGACACCGTGCTGCGGCGGCGCATTCAGGGCCTGCGCGCCGCCTACTCCGTATTAAGCCAAGCGCACGAGCAGACATCGGCCAACACCAAGCAGCACCTCGTGCGCCAAACAGACGAGCTGACGCAGCACCTACAAACGGTGGCAGCCCCGGCAGCGATGCAACAGCACGCGCAAGTGCTGCGCCAGTGGGCCGAGTTGGTAGGGCAAAGCTATTATGAGGCAAGGCGCGACCAAGCGATGGCCGACAACGTAGCCTGGCTGCTACGGCAAGAGCCGACGGCCAAAGTAGTAGTGTGGGCGCATAACTACCACGTTCGGCGCGATGACGACCAGCCGCGGATGGGCCAGTGCCTGGCCCGGCAGTTGGGGCCGGCCTACGTGGCCTTGGGCTTTGCCACAGGTCACGGCACGGCCAGCGTCTTTAACGACGGGCCGGCCCGCACCCTCGTGCTAGCGCCTCCCATTCCCAACTCCTTTGAGATGTGGCTCGACCAGGCAGCCCCACCTAACTACTTCCTCAACCTAGGCAGCGCGGCCGCTACCAATAAGTGGCTGACTACGCGCCGAAAGTTTCGACATATCGGCGCAACGGAGCAGCCCAACGGCGCCCGAGGCCAGTTTATGTGGTACCCGCCCCTGCCTAACGCGTTCGATGCGCTGTTTTACCTGCACGAAACCTCCGCTTCGCAGCCCTACCCAGCTGCGCACCCGGCCCGATAGCTCGACGCAGTAGTCGGGCTCACTATGCCGCATAGCTGAATATTTTATCTCGTGGGGGAACCGAATGCTTAGCCTTTTAAGCGGTCCATTTAGAAGAAAAATTCTATTCGGCCTGCTAATTTGATAGCTGCTTAATGGGTAATTATTTACCGATTGGCCACCTCTTTACCCATTTTCTCATTTAAATCTGGGTAAACAGGTAGCTTAACAAACGACATAAGGAAACTTTCCAAAACAGTTTAACCATTCTAGCCATTTTACCCGGATAGACCTACTATTGGTAGCCGAGTTACGGGATATTATCGGTTTTCACTAGCCTGCCCTTACTATCCGCAAACACGTTTCTCGGACTATGAGCCTCCAGCCATACAATAAATTTAGGCTGGCGATACGAGAGTGCAACTGTCCATTTGTATTTATCAGATACCTAATGCTCAATAACGCCAGACGCAAACAAGCACGCCCAAGCCGCTTGACTGCATGCGCCTACACGATACCAGACTACAAGTGGTGAAGCTTCCAGATTGCTGGCAAATAGTAACAGAATTGAATGACAAATAGGACCCCTTAATAGTCTGGATTGTTATCATCCTATTTGCATTTTTCATTTATCAGTTAAATAAAGTATATTTTTTTCACATTAAAAAACCCTAATTTTCCCATTGAATTTCAAGACGTTCACTAACCATTTTAATCGCACAAACTGTTCTAAATGGTCAAAACATTTTGGCCATTTAGAACAGTTAAGGAATATTAGCAAGCAATCGCGTCAAATCGATTTCGACTATCGCACGGCGGCCAGCAAAATCAGGTGCTTAACTGCTGAAGCTGAAGCGTTAGCTGGGCTATTTTCTCGGTTACCTGCTGCACCAACGGTGGCCGGGTATCGTCGGTGTAGAGCAAAGAGGTTTGGAAAAAGCTGAGGCTATTACGGGCATCTTCCAACTCACTCAGCAGCTTCTTGCGTTGGCTGGCCAGCGCCGCGCTCGGCCGGGCGCGGGGTTTAGATGGGGCTGGCTGCTGCGCCTTTTGGTAAGCGGGTAGCAGGTAGCCGTCGTTAAGGGCCTTGTACATGGCGCCTGCCTCTTTTTTCACTTTACCGGCCTGCGCCTGCGCATGCACCGCCGCTAGTACGTAGTGGACGTAGCCTTCGTCGTAGTCCCCGGCGGCGAGCTTTTGGCGCACCATTTCCAGGCTTTTGGCCACCACACCCGCCGCGAGCAGCGCCTGGGCCCATTCCTCCACCGGGGGAAGCTCGGGCGCCGGGGGGCCGCCCGGGGCGAACAGAAAGCGGATTTCCGTGATGACCCGGCCTTGCTTGACCAGCTCGTAAGTAAACGGTAGGTCGGTCTGAGCCAGTTCCTGCTGGGCCGGGTCGAGCACCCGGGTCTTGAAATGGTCGAAACGGTCAGCGTATTCCTCCTTGAAACCCAACACGTGCCGCAGCTCTGCCACGCTCACCGTGCGCTTGCCAAACGCGGCGTACTCGCGTAGCAGCCAGTAAATGCGGTGCGAGGCCGGCCGCTTGATTTTCAGCACTTGGCTGAGCTGCGCCTTGGTAAAGTTATTTTTCAACTCCAGCAGGTAGGGCCGCAGGTGCTCGTTGAACACGGCCTCTACCACGCCCTCGCGCTTCAGGTAGTCGATGGCACCTAGCAAGGGGCGCAGCTTGAGGTCGGGCTGCTTGAGTCGCTGGCCTTCGGGTCCCAGCACTTCGAGCAGCAAAAAGCGGCTGGCCATCTTCTCGGTCATGGCCCGCACTTCCAGGTACACGTTTTTGCTGCTGCTGTCGGCGCATAGCTCCTTCACCGGAATGCGGCACATGGTCAGCGCCGTATCGTCTCGCCCAATGCGGCTCAGCATGGCCAGAAAGCAACGCATCTCCAGTGCCGATAAGGCAAAGCCGGCGTTCACCATGGCATTGTGCTGGATGACCAGGGGGTTGGCAGCAAGGGCAAGTTCAGGGGTCATGCGGGAGCTGAGTGGGCCGGGCAAATGTACACGGCTTTTCAGGCATTCCCCCACAACAAATTTGCGTTGTGGGGGAATGACCCCATTTTTGTGGGGGAATGGCGGCCATTTGACCCCATTTTTGTGGGGGAATGACCCCATTTTTGTGGGGGAATGACCCCATTTTTGTGGGGGAATGACCCCATTTTTGTGGGGGAATGCCCTTGTGGGGTTTTGATAATCAAAATGTTACGGCACCCGTAAACTATATAAACTTTATAAAAAAGGAACTACTGTTATTTTAGTAGTTTTTTTGATTTTTGAAAAATTAGTCACCGAAACGAAGCACATTTCAAAAAGTAGTCGGGGCGGCGGCGGGCGACCCCATTTTTGTGGGGAAATGCTATAAAAAGTGGCTTTAGACTATCGTCAGGGCAGTTTTTTAATAAAAAAGTTTGCCGAAAAGTGAGTAGCTACGCGGGCATTCCCCCACAAAAATGGGGTCATTCCCCCACAAAAATGGGGTTTGCCGAGTTCGATGAGTTGGCGGTGCCAGTTCTGGCCTTTGCTTACCGCATTTTGCTTTCCCAAATGCCAAAACTGGCTATGCCTCCCTCCGCTACCCGGCAATATGCGGGCTGCTGACCCCATTTTTGTGGGGGTGACCCGAGTAGTGCAACCAGGTAAGATGGGGCTGGGTGATTCGGAAAAAGCAATTGGGTGTAGGGTAAGCGTAAAAGGCAGGCAATGCCGGTCACCGGCGAGAACTGACCACTTGAGCGGCTGGCTGCTCGGCTGCTATAGAGGCCCGTGGCGGCCCTGCAAAGTGTGAGAACATATCCAGGCAGCCAAAGAGCGCCCGGACGTCGCTGAGGGCTGCGGAAGGGCCTTAACGGGCGGCAGGGAAGGGCCGGCGGGGTAACAGCAGTTGTGGCACGAAGTAAGCGTGGCATTTTTGCTCGCATTGCAGGCCGTTAACCGGTGGCAGTAACGGTCGGCTAATGGCTGAAAACTAGTAGCATCTCAGGTAGTCGCCCCCGGCCTGTGTAGAGTAGGCACAACTATCCAGGCTCAGGCTTTATTCTGGCAAAATTATTTATATAATTTAGAATTTATTAAAAATGTGATGCTTTTTAGCAACCAAGTGGTTGAGTGGGAATGGATGGGATGAATGTGATTTTACCTGGTTATGGGAATACATTTCCTTTTCAACCGGGCTTTGCTTTGCAGCTAGCGGCTGGCCAGCTTAAGCGGCACTGTTCCATCATTCTGACTACGATAAAAGGCGTTTTGGCTAAGCGGGCTTCTGGAACAGCGTCGACCTTTGCCCCTGTCAATCAACCTAAAAAAACCTGTGATGAAAGCAGTCAGCATGCACGCCTTTGGCGGCCCAGAAGTCTTGCAACTAGTAACTATTGCGCGGCCCGTGCCAGCACCCGATGAAATTTTGGTCAAGGTGTACGCCAGCGGCGTAAACCCAGTGGACTGGGCCATCCGCGAGGGCCACAACGAGCAGCTACGGGCCTACGTGACCCTGCCCCTGACCCTGGGCTGGGATGCGGCCGGGATAGTAGAAGAAGTAGGCCGCGATGTGACCGACTTCCGGCCGGGCGATGCTGTGTATGGCGAGCCAAACTTTCCGGGCAATGGCAGCTATGCCGAGTACTGCGCAGCCAAGGCCAGCCAGTTTGCGCTTAAGCCCCGTAGCCTCACGTTCATTGAGGCGGCGGGCGTGCCGCTGGCCGGCCTCACGGCCTGGACGGCCCTCTTCGAGCATGGCCAGCTGCAACCCGGCCAGCGCGTCCTGATTCAAGGCGCATCCGGGGGGGTAGGCGGCTTCGCGGTGCAGTTTGCCAAGGCCAAGGGGGCCTACGTTATCGGTACTGCCTCGGCGACCAACCTGGACTACGTGCGGCAACTGGGCGCCGACGAGGTGCTCGACTACCAGCGCCAGGACCTCACCGTGCTGGGGGCCCCAGTGGATGTGGTGGTAGAGGTGTCGCCGGTTCGCGACAACGCCGAGCGGCTAAAAGCGGTAGCCGTGCTCCGGCCTGGTGGCATCTTCGTGAGCGTCAATGTCGACTTTCCCTTCGATGAACCCATGCTAGCGGCTCTGGCTCAGCACCAAGTGAAGGGAGAACTGTCGGCCAACCAGCCCCGGCAGGACTCGCTCCAGGAGATTGGCCAACTCATCGACGCGGGCCAGGTCAAGGTACACATCAGCCGGGTGTACCCGTTGGCGCAGGTAGCCGACGCCCACCGCGAAAGCCAGACCCTGCGTGTGCGGGGCAAGCTGGTGCTGGACCTCGGCCAGGATGGCTCACCGGCATGAGACACTTCCACACGATAAGCGCGTTTCACGAATTTGTGCGCCTGCCCCCGCCCCAGCATCCGCTGCTGAGCGTGGTGGACGTGGGCACCGTGCCGCCCCCGGCCAGCAGTGAGGCGGTGAGTATGGTGCTGGACTTCTACACCATCTCGATAAAGCGAGTGCGCAACGTCCACGTCCAGTACGGGCAGCAGCCATTTGACTTCAACGAGGGCATCCTGTCTTTTATGGCCCCCAAGCAGGTGTTTAGCTGGGCGGTAGCCAACAAAAGCGAGGAGGTGCAAAAGTCGGGCTGGGTGCTCTACCTGCACCCCGATTTTTTGTGGAATACGGCGCTGGCCGCTACCATCGGGCAGTACGATTTCTGGAACTACTCCCTGAATGAGGCCCTGTTTTTATCGGCTAAGGAAGAAGCTGTTATTCTGGGTCTTATCCACACCATTGAGCAAGAGTACAGCTCCTCGATAGACCGGTTTAGCAAGCAGATTATCAGCTCGCACCTCGAAAGCCTACTGCACTACGCCGACCGCTTCTATCACCGCCAGTTCCTGACCCGCGAAAAAGCTAACCACGAGGTGCTGGGGCGGCTGGAAACGCTGCTGGCTAACTATTTCGACCATCCGCTGCTGGCCGAGCGGGGCTTGCCCACCGTGCACCAAGTGGCCGAGCACCTGCACCTGTCGCCCCAATACCTGAGCAGCCTGCTGCGGGTGCTGACGGGCCAAAACACGCAGCAGCACATTCACGCCCGGCTGTTGGCCAAAGCCAAGGAAAAGCTGTCAACTACAGCCCTGACAGTTAGTGAAATCGCATACGAGCTTGGGTTCGAGCATGTGCAGTCTTTCAGCAAGCTGTTTAAGGCAAAAACCAACTTGTCGCCGGGCGAATTCCGGGCGACGTTCACTGGCTAAGCAGCCTCCGCGCAAGCGTTCCAAACCAGAGTGGCGACGCGGCTGCTTAACGCTCACCTGGGGCGCAGCTGAGTAATATGAGGGGCCCGGCTGGGCACCTTTCAAGCTTCCATCAGTACCTTCTAAGACAAAGCATCTTTTCCCAAAGCTGTAGCCCGGTGACGTAGCGTTGCCGGGCTACAGCTTGTACTATTTCCTGATTGCTCCTAGTCTTCACCAAGCAGCTACCAGGTCCTACTGCCTAGCTGGCCGCATCCAACCTACCCCATGTGGCGCCAGCCTGCTGCTTTCAGCACTGGCACCGACCCCACCGCTTTGTGACCTTTAGGCAGGCAACTCCTGCGGCCGACGCATAAGCAGGTGGTAGCAGTTCATACGCACGCTTGCTCAGGCAACTAAGCTGGGCCCCGGCTAAGCAGCCGCGTGAGCTATCACTAGTAGCCCGACGGTGTCGGGCTGCCTCAAATTTATCCCGAAGCACATCGCTCTTTACTTTTAGCACGCAAAGCGCGCCAACACTTTTTGTAAACCTAGCGCTGGTAGTAGTGCGTTGCCTGCCGCGTTGCCCCTGTTTTTTATGGTCAAAACCAGCGCAGGGTCAGTCAGGTAGCTGCGCAGCGATACGCTGGGCCGGTACCGGAGCGCGGTTATCGCTGGTAGCGATGCTCGAACAGTCTGGGAAGTATGGCGCATACTTGGTTTACGGGAATCGTACCTTGCCAGCCATTCCCACAGAAGCCCATTATGAAAGTCAGAAAAGCCGTTATTACGGCGGCCGCCCGCGGTGAGCGGCTCTATCCCGTGGCCGATACTATTCAGAAAGCCATGCTGCCCGTCATCGACCTCGATGGCTTGCATAAGCCGGTTATTCAAATTATTGCCGAAGAGGCTTTTACCAGCGGTATTGAGGAACTGTGCGTGGTTTGTGCCCCGGGCGACGGCGAGCGCTACCTTAGCGCCTTTGCCTCCCTGCGCGACAACCTCGTGCGCTCGTATCAGGGTAGCGACTGGGCCACCCAGCAGGCCGCTAAAATCGACTTTTTGCTGAGCCGGCTGCACTTTGCCGAGCAGGCCGAGCCGTTGGGCTACGGCCACGCCGTGGCCTGCGCCCGCGATTTTGTGCAAGGTGAGCCGTTCTTGCTTTTGCTTGGCGACTACCTCTACGTATCGGCCCAGCCGGGGCAGCGTTGCGCAGCCCAGTTGCTGGCGCTGGCCACGCAGCAGGAATGCGCGGTGTCGGCCGTCAACCCCACCATTGAGCACCAGATTGGACGCTACGGCACCCTTACCGGCCGGCTCGTGGCCGGGCAGGCGGGCGCGTATGAGATTGAGAAAGTCATTGAAAAGCCCTCGCTCAGCACCGCCGAGCTGGAGCTGACCACGCCGGGCCTGCGCGCGGGCTACTACCTGTGCTTCTTCGGCATGCACGTACTCACGCCCACTATTTTTGACATTCTGGCGCGCCACGAACCCACCAGCGAAGGCAACCTGCGGCTGACGCCCGCCCTACAAGAGCTGGCCGAGACCGAAAAGTACTTGGCGCTCGAAGTGCAGGGCACCCGCTACGACCTCAGCCGCCCCCACGGCCTGCTGCGCGCCCAGCTCGCCCTGGGCCTCGCCGGCGCGGCCCGCACCGAAACGCTCAGCACGATGGTCGAACTCCTTGCCGAAGCTAACGGCCGCTAACCACGGAGGCATTCCTGCCCTATTCCATGAATATCCTCATTGAGACGATAACTGCGACCGACCCCGCCCAGCGGGACCGGTCGTTCTATAATCTGGCCAAAGGCTTATCCGCAAAGGACTTACTGAAAAACCTGCGCGAGCTGGACGACTTTCGCAAGGCCACGCCCAGCCTCTACGATAAGGTGCGGGCCATTCTGTTTCTGTACGCGGGGTTCCGGTTCTTCTTGCAGGAAGCGCCCGCCACGCCCGCCGTGGGGAAGATTCCCTACGCGGGCTTCGAGGACTTGCTGGGGCGGCGCTTTGAGCACGCCATCAGCACCTTCTTGGCCGAGCTGGATGCGCACGGACCCAATGCCATGCTCTTCAGCGCGCTGGCCGACAGCTACCACCAGCTTTCCTTCCAAACCCTGGCCAACCAGGTGCGCAAAAGCGTGCGCTCGACCAAGGGCAACCAGTGGATGTTTCGGGTGGGGCACCAGGACGAGCACCCCATTCACATCCATAAAGCCCTGCTGCAAAGGCAGGAAGGCTCGCTCTTCTACCCCGTGCTGCACGAGCACACGGCCGTGCGCATGGACCTGACGCACAGTGGCTGGTCGGATATTTTCTTCCTGGGCATGGACTACCCGGAGGGCGCGCGGGTCGTCAACCTGTCGATAAACCTGGGCATGTTTGGGCGCGATAAGGACATCCGGCCGCCGCTGCACGCCTACGTGCGCGTCATTGCCGAGCCGGTGCTGCGCCTCACGAGCATCGACCTGAACACGACCAAGGATGTGACCGAGTTGGCCGACCTGTTCAACTTCGGCAACGACTACCTGAGCTTGGTAAAAGCGGGCGTCATCGCCTCGGGCCTCATCCCCCCCTCGTTTGAGGGCACGGCCCAGTCGCTGCCGCAGCTGCTGGCGCGCATCGTGGCGCCGGGCATGGGCATCGAGCTGGTGACCAAGGTAAACGACATTCCGAAGGGCTCGCGCTTTGCGGTATCCACCAACCTGCTCGGGTGCATCATCAGCCTGCTGATGCGCGCCACCGGCCAAACCAAAAACCTGACCGGTGGCCTCGATGAAAACGAGCGCCGGCTGGTGGCCTCGCGGGCCATCTTGGGCGAATGGATTGGCGGCTCGGGCGGGGGCTGGCAAGACTCAGGTGGCGTGTGGCCGGGCATCAAGGCCATTCAGGGCACGTTTGCCCAGGCCGGCGACCCCGAGTTTGGCATCAGCCGGGGCACGCTGCTGCCCCGCCACCGCGTGCTGGCAGGAGAAGACATTCACCCCGAAATGGGCGAGCGCATTCGCAACTCACTGGTGCTGTTTCACGGCGGCATGGCCTCCAACGTGGGCCCCATCCTGGAGATGGTGAGCGAGAAATACCTGCTACGCGGCGACAAGGAATGGGCCGCCCGGCAGTTCACCAACCAGGTGTTTGACAACATCCTGGGCGCCCTGAAAGAGGGTGATGTGCCCAAGCTGGCCGCCAACACCGCCCGCAACTGGGAATATCCGATTAAGACGATTATTCCCTGGGCCTCAACCTACTTTACGGAGGAGATTATTGCCCGCGCCAAGCAGCAGTTCGGAGCCGATTACTACGGCTTCCTGATGCTGGGCGGCATGTCGGGCGGTGGCATGGGCATGTTTGTGAACCCCGCCCGCTACGAGGAATACAAGCTGCGCGTGCTGGAGCTGCTGCGCTCGACCAAGCAGGAGCTGTCGGCCGCGCTGCCCTTCGCCATGGAGCCGGTGGTGTACAACTGGGACATCAACTATAAGGGCAGCTGGGCCACCATCCACGAGGGTGCCGAGGCGCTGATGCCCGAGCAGTACTACGCCATCCACGTCTCGCAACTTGTGAAGCAAGACCCGGCTACCATCTCCTACATTCGGCGGGCGGAGGTCGATTTCTTCACTGCTCACTGCGAGCAGAACAACCTCGCCTACCCCCTGCTGCGCACCATCATCAGCAACTTATTCCAGGTGTCGGACCCCGGCGCGCAGGGTAACCGTAGCGTCGAAAACGATAAATCGGAGCGCATCAAGCAGGAAAATGGCTTCGACTACATTCAGCACGAAGACATTCGGGCCGACTTGCAGAAGGGCCGCATCGGCCTCTCGCGCAATCAGTTGCCGCTCGAAACTACCATTGCCGATGTACTGCCCGGCGACGCCGCGCCGCTCACCGACCTAGGCGAGTACGTACCTGCCGGTGAAGCCGCCCTGCGAGCCGGCAAAGTCGGCGTATTGAGCCTGGCAGCCGGTGTGGGTAGCCGCTGGACCAAAGGCGCGGGTGTCATTAAGGCCCTGAACCCGTTTGTGGAAATCGAGGGGAAGATGCGCAGCTTCCTCGAAATTCACCTGGCCAAAACGCGCCGCACGGCCGAGCGCTACAGCGCCGTGATTCCGCACCTGGTGGCCACGAGCTACCTCACGCACGCGCCCATTCAGGCGCACCTGGCCCAGACCAGCAACTTCGGCTACGGTGGGCCGGTGTACCTCTCGGAGGGCCGCTCCATCGGACAGCGCTTTGTGCCGATGGCCCGCGACCTGCGCTTTTTGTGGGAAGAAATGCCCCAGGAAACGCTCGATGAAAACAAGCAGAAGGTGCGCGATGCCGTGCGCAACACCATGATAAGCTGGGCCACTGCCAAGGGTGAAGGCGCTGATTACGTAGATAATATTGCCGCCCAGCGCTTCTCGCCGCTCGGCCACTGGTACGAGGTGTCGAACCTACTGCGCAACGGCACCCTGGCCCGCCTGTTGCGCGAGCAGCCGCAGGTAGAAACCCTGATGCTGCACAACATCGACACGCTCGGCGCCGACCTCGACGCGGCCGCCCTGGGATATCACCTGGCTTCGGCCAATGTGCTGACCTTCGAGGTGGTGGCCCGCCGCATCGAGGACCGTGGCGGCGGACTCGCCCGCGTCAACGGCCAGCTGCGCCTGCTCGAAGGCCTCGCCCAGCCCCGCGAGGAGGATGAGCTTGGCCTGAGCTACTATAACACCATGACTACCTGGGTGCAAATCGACCCGCTGCTAGCTCTCTTCGGCCTCACCCGCGCCGAGCTGCAAACCGCCGACGAAACCCGCCTGGCCCGCGCCGTGCGCAGCGTGGCCCAGCGCATCCCCACCTACGTCACCATCAAGGAGGTGAAGTACCGCTGGGGCCACGGCCAGGAAGACATCTACCCCGTGGCCCAAATCGAGAAG
>Ga0160427_10000121_pt1 | contig 56336 bp, 54 predicted proteins | sample SolpanmetagenomL_FD_108194 | JGI IMG/M metagenome (GOLD analysis project Ga0160427, IMG submission 108194) | Solar panel surface microbial communities from Lawrence Berkeley National Laboratory, California, USA - L | ecosystem: Engineered > Built environment > Solar panel > Unclassified ...
ATCTCGGCGGGCGTCTCGAAGTTGGGGCCGGGGTAACTGACGAACACGCCCGTCTCGAGGTCGAGGCCCTCGGCCAGGGCGCAGGCGTGCAGCCGCTTCCGCAGGTCGGCGTCGTAGAGGTTGGCGACGCTGAAGAAGCGTTCACCGAAGCGGTCGTCGTTCGGCCCGACCAGCGGCGTGCCGGGCATGGTGTTGATGTGGTCGCTGAGCGCCACCAGACGGCCGGGGCCGACCTCAGGCCGCAGCGACCCGGCCGCGTTGGTGACGAACAGCGTCTCGCAGCCGATCAGCCGCAGCGTCCGGACGGCAGCCGTCATCACGCCCATGCCCTGCCCCTCGTAGAAGTGCCCGCGCCCCTTCATACAGGCCACCGGCACCCCGGCGAGCGTGCCCAGCACCAGTTCGCCCGCGTGGCCCTGCACGCCGCCGCTGCCAGGAAAGCCGGGCAGGTCGCGGTACGGCACGCCCACGGGGTCTTCGATCCGGTTGGCCAGTGGCCCCAGCCCCGAGCCGAGAATCAACCCGACCTCGGGCCTGAACCCGGGGTTGCGGGCGGCGATCACCTCGGCCGCGCGGAAAGGGTCGTCGGAGAGGGCGGTCATCCGGCGTCCTTCGACCCGTCGTACGGCTCGCCGTGCGGCGCGTCCTTGCGGGTCCAGCGGTCGGCGTCCCGCGTCTCGACCTTGTGCATCATGCGCTCGAAGCCCGCCTCCAGGCTCAGGCCGCGCTCGTTCGCCATGCACACCATCACGAAGAGCAGGTCGGCCAGTTCGAGTTCCAGGTCGCCCACCTCCTCTCCGGGCTTGGGCGTCTTGCCGTTCTGGTGGGCCAGCACGCGCGCCACCTCGCCCACCTCCTCGGTCAGGCGGGCCAGCATCAGCAGGGGCGGAAAATATCCCTCCTTGAACTGGGAAATGTAGCGGTCGACGCGCGCGGAGGCGTCCTGAAAGGTGATCGACATGGCCTCAGGGTATAGCCCGTGGGCCTCTGCCTGTGGCGACCTTGTTCGGGGGTATGGGCCGGCAGCCCTCTACACTGAGCCATGACCCCGTCTCATCCGCTGCCCGACATGCTGGGGTTCTCCGGCGCTCCCGAGGCCACCCTGAAGGCCGTGCTGACCCGCTTTCAGGAGTCCGAACTGCGCGGGGCGCGACTGATTCTGCTCACCGACCGTCAGGGCGAGCGCAGCGTGGCCCGCTACGCCGCACTCGTCGAGCTGCCGGGCGAACCGCTCGCGCTGAGTGCGCCCGCCTTCGGCCCGCAGTATGGCGAGGCGGGTACGGCGGCGCTGCTGGAACTGGTGCGGTGGGCCGACGCCCGAGGTCTGCCGCTGCGCGAGACGGTGCTGAGCGCCACCGAGTTCGGCCGCCTGTCGGATGAGCCGAGCGCCGCCGAGGTGCAGCGCGTGATCGCCGCCAGCAGTCCGTCCGACCCCGGCATCTACACCACGCGCAAGAACCTGACGGCGGGCCTCTGACGCCTGCTAGAGCGTGAAGTCGTCGCCCAGGTAGTGCCGGCGCACGTCCTCGTCCTGGCCGAACTCCTGCGGCGTGCCCTGAAACTTCACCTCGCCGTCGTACATCAGGTACACCCTGTCCGTGAGGGCGATGGTCTCGCGCACGTTGTGGTCGGTGATGAACACCCCAATGCCGCGGCGTTCGCGCAATTCCAGGATCAGGCGCTGAATCTCGCGGATGCTCTTGGGGTCCACGCCGGTGAACGGCTCGTCGAGCAGCAGGAAGTCAGGGTCGGTGGTCAGGGCGCGGGCCAGCTCCAGCCGCCGCCGCTCGCCGCCCGAGAGCTGATAGGCGTAGCTGCCGCTCAGGTGCGACAGCGAGAACTCGGCCAGCAACGCGTCGGCGCGGGTCTCCTGCTCGGCCTTGCTCAGCTTCTGAAATTCGAGGATGGCGAGCAGGTTGTCGCGGGCCGTCATCTTGCGAAAGGCGCTCGGCTCCTGCGGCAGGTAACCCACGCCCCGCCGCGCCCGCTCGTGCATCGGCAGCTTGGTGATGTCTTCGCCGCGCAGCAGAATCTGCCCGCCACCGGGCCGGATGAACCCCACCATCATGTAGAAGGTGGTGGTCTTGCCCGCGCCGTTGGGGCCGAAGAGGGCGACGATCTCGCCGCGCGCCACCCGCAGATCCACCCCCTTGACCACCACCCGCCTGCCGAAGCTCTTCGACAGTCCGCGCGACAGCAGTTCGGGCGCCACCTGGCCGGTCTGGAGGGGGTTGACGGAGGCGAGGGGGGCGGGGGCGCTCACGGCGGAATGATAGCAGGAGCGGGTGAGAGCGGGCGGACCGCTCAGTCAGAGGTCTGGAAGAGGGCTGCCAGCAGCTCGATAAACCAGAGCGGCGCCCGTACGAACAGGACCACGAAGGCCACTTCCAGCAGCAGCAACATCCCCGAGAGCCACCCGAGCCAGAGCCAGACCCGACGCCGGGAAAAGCGGTAGAGCAGCAGACAGACGATGGGCAACGCCACCGCTGTCAGCAAGATGGCCCACCAGGCGAAGTCCGGAAGAAACAGGCTAAAGGACATGTCCAGATGCCCCTGGGCGAGACCGACCACCCGCGCCCCTCACCGCAGCCTTCTGAGCCCCGCCCGCGTCTCCCCAAAGCCGCAGCCCCGGTAGAAGCCCTCGAGATGCGGCTCGTAGTCGACGTGCAGCCAGCCCGCCCCCAGCCGCGCCGCCTCGGCCGCCGCACGTTCCACCAGGGCCGTGCCAACGCCGCGCCGACCGAAGTCGGGATGCACCGCCGTGTCGAGCAGGAAGGCGTGCAGGCCGCCGTCCCAGGCCACGTTCACGAAGCCCACCAGCCGGTCGCCCTGCTGTGCCGTCACCCAGCACAGGCTGCGGGCGAGCACGCGTTCCCACCGTCCGGCGTCTTCCTCCCCTGGCAGGGACCCGAACGCGGCGGCGTGCAGGGCGGCCAGTTCGGCGAAGTCAATCGGCCCGCTCAGCCGGTACTCTGGCCCGTTCAGCCCCCGATCACGCCCATCTCGCGGCCCACCGCTGCGTAGGCCATCAGCGCCTGCTCCAGATCGTCCTGGGTGTGCTCGGCAGTCACGATGTTGCGAATCCGCGCCAGCCCTTTCGGCACCGTCGGAAAGCCCAGCCCCACCGCGAAGACGCCGCGTTCCAGCAGGCGTCGGCTCGCCTCGAAGGCCGTCTCGGCCTCGCCGAAGATGACCGGCGTGATCGGCGTCTCGCTGCCGAAGGTGTCGAAGCCCAGGCGGGCGAGTTCGGCCTTGAAGAAGCGGGTGTTGGCCCACAGCCGCTCCATGAAACCGGAATCGCTCTGCACCAGTTCGATGGCCGCAGAGAGTGCCCCGACCACCGCGGGCGGGTGCCCGGTCGAGAACAGAAAAGGCCGCGCGCGGTTGATCAGCAGGTCGCGCAATTCGGCCGGCCCGGCGGCGTATCCGCCCACCACGCCCCAGGCCTTGCTCAGCGTGCCGATCTGCAGCACGTCGTCGGCGTCCTGCAGGCCGAAGTGGTGCACCGTGCCTCTCCCCTGCTCGCCCAGCACACCGCTGCCGTGCGCGTCGTCCACGTAGGTCACGGCGCCGTACTCGCGGGCGATCTTCACCATCTCGTCCAGCGGCGCGATGTCGCCGTCCATGCTGAACACGCCGTCGGTCACCACCAGAATCAGACCCTCGGTCGGGTTCTCGTGCAGCACGCGGCGCAGGTCGGTCATGTCCTTGTGCTTGAAGACCTTCTTGGTGGCCTTGGCGAGCCGCAGCCCGTCGATGATGCTGGCGTGGTTCAGCTCGTCGCTCACCACCAGGTCGCCTTCCTGCAGCAGCGTGCCCAGCACCCCCTGGTTGGTGGTGAAGCCGCTCTGCAACACCAGGGCCGAACCGGTATGTTTGAAGGCGGCCAGCTGCGTTTCGAGGTCCTCGTGGATGGAGAGGGTGCCAGCGATGGTGCGCACCGCTCCGGCCCCGGCTCCCCAGGCGTGCACGTACTGCACCGCCCGCTCCTTGATGAACGGGTGGTCGGCGAACCCCAGGTAATTGTTGCTCGCCAGATTGATGACCTCCCGGCCCAGGATGCGGGTGCGTGCCCGCTGCGGGGCCTCGAGCACACGCGGCGAGATGTGCAGCCCGGCACCGTGCAGCTTCTGGAGTTCGGAGGTCAGCCGCCCCTGGAGGGTGGTGGTGGGCCTGGGCAACGCAGTGGTCATGCCAGCAGTGTAGACCCCCGGCGTGAACGCTCCAGCCCGCTGCCAGGAATGAGATAAATGTGTAAGTGTGTTCTTCCTATACTGCTCCCAGTCACATGCCTACTCCCGTTTACACCCTGGTAATTAACGCCCTGAGCAGCTCGGTGAGTGCGCGTGCCGCAGACACCATGCTCAAAGCCGCTCTCAGGGACGTCCAGATGTCCCCCGACAACGTGACCGCACAGGAGATGCAGACCGTTCTTTCGGGCCCGCTGCTGCGTCGCCTCGGCGGCGTGTTGCCGCAGGCCCAGGCCAGCCGCGACCTGCGCGCTCTGTCGAAGCAGGTCGCCGAGCAGCATCCCCGCGCCCTGACGCTCTTCTCCGACCCCGACGGCCCGCTGCACTGGGACAGCCTCGACGAGGAGGACCGGGACCTCGGCGCGGGTGCGGGCCTCCGGGCCGACGACTTCGAGTACGACGACCCCGACTTCAGCGCCTTTCAGGGCGAGCAGCGCCAGTACGACCTGCACAGCTCTGTCGGCCAGGATGAACTGCTGTCCGATCTGGCGCGGCAGCCGGGCGTGCTGGGCGTGGTGATCTGCGACCAGGCCGGGCGGGTGCTGCGCTCGCGGGCCAACAAGGGCGAGCAGGCGATGGGCAGCATCGTGGCGGCCACCGTGATGCTGTTTCGCAACCGTTCGCTGAAGATCCTGTGCGCCGACCTGGGCGAGATCAAGGTGTGTATGCGGCCACTGGGCGCGCACTGTGTGGCGGTGCTGGCCGGGGAGCAGGTCAACATCGGACGGGTCATCACCGAACTGCAGGCGCTCCGGGAGGCCGTATGAACCGTATTGCAGCACATCGGCCCGTGCCCGACCGCAGGCCCGGCCGTCCGGCGCCCCTGAAGGCCACGCCCGTCACGGTGCTGCTGGCAACCGGGCTGATGCTGACCGGCCTGATGGCGGCCGGCCCGGCCCTGGCCCAGAGCGGCGGCCCCCTGAACCTGAGCGCCTACCAGACCATGTCGGGCGCGCTTCAGCAGGCGGTGAACGACCGCGCCGTGAGCAGTGCCAGCAGTCTGGCCGACCTCGACCGGGCCTCGGCGGCCTACACGACCCTCCGACCGGGTGTCAGCAGTTCGCTCCTGGCGGACGGCATCGACCGCGCCCTGCAGTCGTCGCGGGCCGCGCTCAGCCGCGCTCCCGCCGACCTCGAGGCACAGGTCGATCAGGCGCGCAGCCTGATGCGCAAGGCCCTCTACGACCAGACGCTCGGCGCGGTGGGCCAGACCACCGGCAGCGTGACGCCCGACCAGTCCAGGCTGCTCGCCAGCGAGTTCGGCCTGCAGGGTGAGGCCAGAACCGGCTTCCTGAGCGCCGTGAGCGCCCGCGACGCCGGAGCGGCGGCCCGGCTGCTGCGGCGGGCCGCCGCCCAGAAGGTGCAGAGCAGTCTGCAAGCGGCCACCGTTCCCCAGAACAGCGCGCAGCGGTCCACGAGCTACCTCGCGCTGGCCGAGGCGACCGGCTGGTTCACGGTGGTACAGGACGCCCCCAACACCGGCGGCCTGAAGCTCTCGCAGTTCTCGCAGGCGCTCGGTGCCCTGACCCAGGGCAACACCGCCGCCCTGGGCAGTGGCCTGAGCGCCCTGAAAAGTGGGGCCAGCGCCTTCGTGCGGGCCAGCGCCCAGGCGGTGCAGCGTGGAGGTTCGGTCGCGCCGAGCGCCGCGAGCACCCCGGGCAGCGCCAGCACGGTTACCGCCCCCACGGTTCCGGCGACCCCCGTCTCCACCCAGACGGCCACGGCTCCGACAGTACCCACCCAGGCCCGGCCGACCACCGGCACGCCCGTCACCGGAGCGACGGGCCTGAACGCCACGTACGCGGCGCTGGCCCGCGCCCAGACGGCGGCCGGACACGCCGACCTGCAGACGGCCCGCAGCGAGCTGGGGCTGGCGGCCCAGGCGCTCAGCGGCAGCACCCTGCAGAGCACCGACGGCTTCGACGGGCTCGTTCGTGATCTCGACGCGGCCCAGAGCCGGAGCGGCATCCGGGCGGCTGACATTCAGGCGCTGATCGCCGAGCTGGGCAACGTCGAGAGCCGCGCCAGCGCCGAGCCGACCAGCGCGCTCGACAGCCTCAGCACGGCCGTCGCCCGGATCGGCAGCCCGATCTGGCCGCTGCTCTTCCTGATCGTCGGCCTGCTCTCGCTCTACCCACTGTACCTGCTGAACCTGGCGTTCGGTGGGCGCAACAGCTACTGGCGGGCCATCGCGGCCAGCCTGGGGCTGCTGTTTCTGCCGCTGCTGCTCGAAGGCCTGGGCGGCTTCTTCGCTTTCCTGGGCGACCTGAGCGGCGCCGGCTTCCTGCGGTCGCTCGGCAACCTAAGCCTGCGTCAGGGCGCGTGGGCCCTACCAATCTGGCTGCTGCTCGCGGCCGGAGCGGTGGCCCTGTCGAGCTACGGTTTCCGTGGCCTGTGCCGCCAGTTCGGCCTGCTGGGCGGATCGAGCGGCAGCGCCAACCCCACCCGTATAGAAAACACCCAGCCGGCCCTCGACTGGGACGAGGAACTCTGAATGACGCTCCCACCTGAAGTCTCCGCCGTGGTCACGCCACGCCTGGCAGCCCTGCGGGCGGTGCGGCCATGACGCTGCACCGAAACACCATGAAGATGCTCAGCGACCTGATCTCGCCTAAGGCGCTCGAACGCATCCTGTCGGACGCCGCGCGCGAGCGCCACACCACCCTCTCGGCGCTCGACATCGCGACCCTGCAGGCAATCCTGAAGCAGGACGTCTACCGCCGGCTGCAGCTCAGCATTCCCGCCTCGTTGGCCAAGCGCCGGGTGCAGGACGTGCTCGACAGCCTGGCCCAGGATCAGGTGCAGCAGAACAGCGCCAGCCACGCCACGCAGATCATGACGCTCGAAGATCAGGCCAAGCAGTTCGCCCTGTACTTCGACTGGCCCGAGACCCAGCGCCTGCGGGCGGTGTTGGGCGTGGCCCGCCAGACCGCTGCCGAGGGCCGGGACGCCGAAGCACTGCTGCAGGAAGGAACCGAGCTGATCGAGAACCTAGAGCGCAAGCTCTCGGAAGGTCTGGTGACGCAGGGGCAGGACCTGTCGGAGCTGAAGGCCAGCATGGGCCGGCTGGGCAGCGTGGGCGGCCCCAAGATCAGGCGCCTCGACACCCTGATCAAACAGATCGGGGAAGCGCAGGAGAGCCGCACGCTGCTGCCCGCCGAGGTCGAACGCGCCCTGGCCCTGGCCCTCACGCTGCGCAAGCAGGTCGAGTCGTCGGTGGTGCAGCAGGTCAACCCCGACCAGCGGCGCGAGATGGTCGGGAGCCTGAACCTCGGCGAACAGGACGAGGTGCAGCCGTTTGACCTGTCGCTGCTGCCCCCGGAGGCGCAGGCCCGCGTGCAGACGCTGGAGCGCGAGCACGAGGCGCGCCTGCTCGGCGAACTGGCCCAGAGCAACGCCTCGCTGCTGCGGCTCGACGCGGCGCTCGATCACGAGGTGCAGGCGCTGCGCGCACGTTCGGGCAACGGCGAGGTGCTGGGCGAGGCCGTCATGGGCGCGCTGCGCGAGCGGCTCAACACCGCCCGCAGCCTGGCGGCCGACGCGCAGCAGCAGCAGCTCCGCGCTCTGTCCACGCGCCTCGCGCGCCTGACCGAACAGGGCGAGAGCGAAGGCGTGCAGGTGGCCCGCCAGGGGCTGTCGGTGGCGCTCGGCACCCTGCAGGCCGGCGGACTCGCAACCGATGAGGTGGCGCAGCTCGGCGAGCTGATCGGCACCCTGGAGAACAGCGACGCGCAGGCCGGAGAACGCCTGATGGCCCTGCAGCGCGACACCTTCGAGCTGGAGCGCCGGGCGCGCGACGTTCCGGGCGCGATGCACGACCTGACCCCGATGATCGAGTCGGCCCGCGCCGCTCTGGCCGCCGGGCAGATGACCGACCTCGAACCGCTCTGGAACATCCTGGAACGGCGCATGGGCGAGGCCGCCCAGCAGCGCGAGAGCATGGACGGCCGCGCGACCCGCATCATGCAGGACTACGACCGCTACCGCCACCTCGCCGGAGAGACCATCCAGAAGCTGGGCCGTCTGGCCGACGTGGTGCGCGCCCAGCAGCGCCTCGGCGCGCTGTCGAACGACGCCAGAGAGCGGTATCTCCAGACGCTGGAAAGTGCCGAGGCCCTGCTCACCGAGGCGCACGCCGAGTTCCAGGCGGCCCGGGAGGTCACGGCCACCTTCGGCGCCGACGCCCTTTCGGATCTGCTGGGCGTCTTCGACTCCGACGTCTTCGATCAGCACGACGCGGCCGCCGACCTGCTCAGCACCGTGAGCGGCGCGCCCGCGACCACGCCGGAGCTGACCCTGCCCAGTGCCTCCAAGCCGGACGGCGCCCTCGGCGCGGCCCCTTCCGGCGATCCGTTCGGGCTCAACGGCCTGCTGGGCGCCACTTCCAGCCCAGCACCGGATAGTACATCAATGGCCGCCCAGGCCGAGGCCGGAAACGTGGGCAAGGCGGCTCCGTTCTCGCTCGCCGGGGTGACGGCGAGTGCCGCTGCCGACGACGGCACGCGTTCCGTTCCGGACGGCTCGCTCCAGATCATCCGGGTATGGCTGGTCGAGCGCGGTCAGGTGACGCAGGGCGATTTGTCTCCGGTCGGCCCGTGGCGCACCGAGATCGACTGGGAGGCCGACGTGCTGCGGCTCGCCTGGCTGGTCTCCCAGGCCACCGAACTCGCTCCCACCCGCCTGACCCTGGACGTCGCCGGGTACTGCTGGCTGGCGCTGCCCCGTCCCGGAGACGTGGCCCTGGTGGTGTGCGCGCCCGATCAGCGCCAAGCCGAAGAGGCCGCCGGAAGCTGGCGACCGGCGGCCGAGCGCCTCGGCACGCCTCTGCTGGGCTGACCGCTGCCCTGCACGACGGGTAGACGCACACCGGCCAGCCCGGACGCGTCTACCAGTTGTGCATCGAGTCCCGGAAGATCTTCTCCAGATCGGCCTCGGTGGGCGGCTTCGGAGACACCGCCAGCAGGCGCTGCTGCTTCATGGCCCCCTCGATCAGCGCGGGGAGGTCCGATTCGTCGTAGCCCAGTTCGGCGACGCCGCTCGGTGCACCCACCTCTTTCATCAGGGCCAGCAGGGCGTTCGGCAGGGCCTCGCGGTCGTTCGGCGCGTACTGCTCTCCTGTCAGAAAGGTGGCGGCTAGCACGTGCCGCTCGGGCGCGGCGTCGAAGGTGAACCGGAAGCTGGCGGGCGCGGTCACGATCACCGAGAAGCCGTGCGGCACGAACATCTTGTCGCCCGGATATCCGGGATGGCGGTACTCGTGTTTCAGGCCCGCGATCGGGTAGGCGCAGCTGTGCGGAATGTGCACCCCCGCCGAGCCGAACCCCACCCCGGCCATCGTCGCACTGAGCATCATGAAGCCGCGCGCCTCGAGGTCTTCGGCGCTGTGCACGGCGCGGCGCAGGTACTGGCCGCCGTAGCGCAGCGCCTGTCCCGACCAGAGATCGGCCACCGGGTTGCTGCCCTGGTAGGGCGGGCGGTCGTCGGGAGTCGCCGGACGCAGGCGGCTGGTGTAGGGCCTACTGAGAAAGCTCTCGGCGGCGTGGCACACTACGTCGAGCCCCGCCGAGGCGATCACCGCCGGCGGCGCCGTGCGGGTCAGCTCGGGGTCGACGATCGCCTGACTGGGCCGCAGATACCGGTGCGAGATGCCAGTCTTGAGCCGCAGTTCGGGCAGGTCGAGAATCGCCACCGTGGTGGCTTCGCTGCCGCTGCCGGGCGTGGTCGGGATGGCGAGCAGGGGAAGCAACGGGCCAGGAGGTCGGACGCCCCGGCCGACCGGCGGATTCACGTAGTCCATGATCTCGCCGCCGTGCGTGCAGATCAGGTTGGCGACCTTGGCCGTGTCGATGGCACTGCCGCCGCCGATCGCCACGAAGCCGTCCACCCCGGCCGCTCTGGCCGCCTGCACGGCCCTCGAGAAGTCGTGGATGCTCGGCTCGGGCGCGACGTCGTCATACTCGGTGAGCTGCACGCCCGCCGCCCGCAGACGGTCGAGAATCGGGGCCGCCACGCCCCGCGCCCTTACCTCGGGGTCGATCACCACGAAGGCCCGGCTCACGCCCAGGCGCTTCAGCTCCCAGCCCGCGTCGTCGGCGGCCCCGGCACCGAACTTGACCGGGGTCGCCTCGACGGTGAAGACGGTCTCATGTGCTGCGTTTCCGCTCTCGTGCTCCTGTGTGCTGATAAGACACCTCCAGTTGGCGGCCGGCCCTCCGCACAGCCGACGCCCACGGCCGGGTTCAGGCCGGTTGTTCTCTGCTTGTTGTCGACTCAGCGGATGCTAACACGGCGGCCCCCGCCGACCCGCGCTCTATCTCGATGCTCAGACTGGCGTGTGGTCTCGCCGGCTCCACATCTCGCGCAGCCGCCCCCATCCACCGGACCAGCCGACCGGTTGCGGCCGCAGCTCACCGAGGGTCACGGCCTGAAGGCCACGCGCGTGCAGGGCGGGCAGCAGCACCTCCAGCAGGGCCATGGTCCGGGCCGAGCGTTCGGCGTCCGGGCCGTCGTGCAGCAGGACCACCGACCCGCCCTGCACGGCGGGCAGCAGTTCGCGGGCCAGCACCAGGCCGGGCCGAGGCAGCCAGTCGCGCGACTCGGCCGTCCAGAGCGCGACCCGCACGCCGGCCCGCCGCGCCAGCAGGCGGGTGAAGGGGGAATGTCCCCCCCAGGGAGGCCGGTAGAGCCGCTCCGCACGCCCAGGGTCCGGATGCCAGCGGAGTTGACGCAGCTCGGCCCAGGGGGCGAAGGTCAGGGCGTGGCGGTGGGTATGGCCGTGAGATTCGAGCTGGTGACCCGCATTCCGCATCGCCTGCACCGCCGCCGGGAACCGCTCGGCCTGCTCGCCGGTCAGGAAGAAGGTGGCCCGGACGCCGTGCCGCGCCAGCACCGCCAGCAGGTCGGCCGTCTGCTCACACGGGCCGTCGTCGAAAGTCAGGGCGACCTCGCGGTCCTGCCGGTCTCCCCCGCCCAGGGCACCCAGGCCCAGCTGACGGCCCAGCAGGTCGGCGGCCAGCACGCTCAGCCCGGCGGCGCCCAGCAGCCACCAGCGGCGTCTCACGAGGCCGGGCGGGCGGCGCGGGCACGCGGCCAGAGGTACACGCTGGCCGTCAGCACGAAGAGGGCCGCGCCCACCAGAAACGGTGCGCTCGCGCCCAGGCGGTCCCAGGCCAGGGTGCCGAGCAGCGGGCCGCTCGCCATGCCGACGTTCTCGGCCGTCATGACCACGCCCCAGCTGGCGGCGCGCCCCTCCTGCGGCAGCAGGCTCGACACCAGCCCGCCCCAGCCGGGCAGCAGGCAGGCGTACCCGACGCCCAGCACCGCGGCCAGCACGAAATACACCCAGACCGGCGGCAGGGTCGCCATCAGGGCCAGCCCCAGGGCGGCCAGCAGCAGGCCGAGCACCAGCATCGGGCGCGCGCCGAAGCGGGTGGTGAGGCGTCCGGTCAGGCCGAGCAGCGAGTAGGCCGCGCCCGCGCCGGCCAGCAGCAGCCCCACCAGCCCCCATTGGCCCAGGCCCATGCGCTCGGTGAACGGCGTGATGACCGGTCCCAGCAGGCTCAGCGCCAGCGTCTGCACGAGTGCGGCCGGAATCAGGAAGGCCAGCGTGCGCCGCAGACTGACCGGCGCGGCCTGCCGTCGGGGCGTGTCGGGGTGCAGCTTCGCCGACCCCAGGGTAAAGGCCAGCAGCAGGGCCAGCCCCTGCACGGTGAGCAGCACCGCCAGTGGCCAGCCACCGATGTCGTGCAGCCTCGACGAAGCGTTGGTGGCCGAGAAGTGCCAGCTCGCCAGCGCCCCGATGCCCAGAAACCCGATGCCGGTGAAGGGACCGGCCGCCACGCTCACCAGCGACACCGCGCGCGGCTGGTTCTCCGGCGGGGCCAGCACGCTCGACAGCGTCATGACCGCGGGCCAGATCGGGCTGAGCGCCGCGCCGTGCAGGGCGGCCAGCGCCACCAGCATCCAGGCGGTGGGCGCGAACGGCATGGCGAACACCGTGACGAGCGCCACGAGGGCCGAGACCGCCAGCACCGGACGCAGCCCGAAGCGCTCGACGAGGTGGCCGCCGGGCGAGCGGCAGAGCGTGTCCGCGCCGTAATGCAGGGTCCAGGCGAGACCGGCGGCAGTGAGCGGCAGCCCTTCGGCCCCGAGCTGCTGCGGCAGGAAGCCCACGTACAGCCCGGTGCGCACCAGTTCGCACAGGCCCAGCAGCAGCACGGCCCGCAGCATCAGGCCGTTTCGGCCCGGTCCCCAGGGCAAGCTCTCTGCCAGCCGCTTCAGCACGGGCGAATTCAGCACCGACACCTCGGCAGTCGGTGGGCAGGTGAAAGGTCGGGGACAGCCGCCCGGCCGCCCGGCTCTCCTTCGGCCACCTGCGCTACCCTGACGCCGTGAACGTGAAGTGGTCGGTCGTGATTCCCGCCAGAAACGAGGCCGAGACGCTGCCGGGCCTGATGGCCGCGCTCAGGGCCCAGACCGTGCAGCCGTACGAGATCGTGGTGGTCGACAACGCCAGCAGCGACGACACCGCGCGGGTGGCCGCCCTGTACGGTGCCAGGGTGCTGCACTGCGCCCGCAGAGGGGTGGCCCACGCCCGCCAGATGGGCCTGGAGGCCGCCCACGGCGACTGGATCGCCAGCACCGACGCCGATTCGCTGCCCCGGCCCGACTGGACCGAGGCGCTGAGCGCGGCCATCACACCCGGCACGGTGGCGCTGTACGGTCCGATGCAGTTCCTGCCGCTGCCGGGCAAGGTCAGCGCACGGACGGCGCGGCTCAGCGGCCACCTGTACCGGCTCTTTCTGGGTCTGATGGCCGCCGCCGGGCAGCCCAACTGCGGCGGGGCCAACATGGCCTTCTCGCGCTCGGCGGCGCTGCTGGCCGGCGGCTATCCGGACACCGAGGCCCGCGAGGACATTCTGCTCGGTCTGGCACTGAAGCGGCGGGGACGGGTCGAATACGTGCCGAACGCCTGGGTTCACACCTCGGCCCGCCGCCTGAGCCGGGGGTGGGGGCCGTTTCTCTGGCAGCACATCAGAAACCTCGCAGGCCGTACTTCCGGATACTTCGACCGTTCGCCTTAGCATACGAACTGTCGGGATAGCTCAGGCCGCCGTAATCGGGACCCACCACCCGCCGCCCCTGTTCCGAGAGCGCCTGCAGGTAGATGTCGATCATCTGCTCGGCCATCTTCGACGAGCTGAAGCGCCGGGCGAAGCGCCGGGCCTCCACCGACATGTCGGCCATCGCCTGCGGATCGGCCAGCAGTTGGCTGCTGTAGCGCGCCAGCCCCTGCCAGTCGCTGCGGCCGACGAGGTGCCCGCTCAACCCCGGTTCGACGCTGCCGAGCGTGCCCTCGGCCCCGACGGCGACCACCGGCACGCCCATCGTCTGCGCCTCGGCCAGCACCAGCCCCTGCGTCTCGGTGTCCGAACCGAACACGAACAGTTCGGCCTGTCGGTAGTACGCCCCGATGGTCGCGAGCGGCACCGGGCCGTAGAAGGTGACGTGCGGCTCCAGACCCATCGAGGCGGCCTTCTGGCGCAGCAGGTCGCGCTGCGGTCCCTCGCCCAGGATCACCAGGTGGGCGTCGTGCTGCTTTCTCACCTCGGCCAGAGCCTGCAGCACCAGCTCGTGCCGCTTCTCGAAGCCCAGTCTTCCCACGCTGAGCAGCCGCCGCTTGCCCGCCGGCCAGGGCGAGGGCACGTCGGGGGCGTCCTGCAGCAGCGATTCGTCGATGCCGGTCGGCAGCACCACCGAGGGACGGTAGATGCCGTAGTGCGGCAGCATGTCGCGGCTGGCCTCGGTCGGGGCCACGATCAGGTCGGCCTTGACGTAGAAACGGCGCACGATGCGGGTCAGCACGCCCGCATGCTTCTCGAGGGTGCTCAGGCCCGGAATGTAGTGGGCGTAATGCTCCAGGTGGGTGTGAAAGGTCGAGATGTGCGGGATGTCCCAGCGCTTGGCGAGCCGCGCGCCCCAGAAGCCGATGGCCCCGGGCGTGTGCGTGTGCACCAGATCGAACTGGCCCGACAGCCTGCGCCGCGTGGGAAACGCCAGCCGTTGCCTCGGCAGCGCCGGATGAATCATGCTGGGCAGCCGCACCACGCCGTGGAGGGTCTCGGGGTCGAGGTAGTCGGGAAAGCGCGGAGCGACGATCACCGCGCGGTGGCCCCGGCGCCGCAGCTCGCGCTGAAGCAGCAGCACACTGGTCGAGACCCCATTCTGATCGGGCAGAAACACGTCGGTCAGCAGGCCGATGCGCAGACTTTTCATGCGTGGCTTCTCATGGGCGTTCTCCTGACTGAGGCTGAAGGCGGGCGTACCCGGCTTCCTTGCACCCTCAGCACCAGACGATCCGTCGGCACAAGCTCCATCAGGGCCGGGCAGGCCGCGCTGACCGACTGCCTTACTGTACACGGCGCCTCCTGCCTCCTCCGGTCATGAGTGGCACTCGGCAAACAGGTACAGGCCTCCGCGCGGTGGCACGCGGTTGAGGCCACCGCCCGGGCGACGATGTGGACGGAAGTGCGGCGCAGCGTCAACACAGGCTCCCAGAATACAGCTTCCCGATGCCCGTTCGCCGGTCACCTGCCGAGCCTGGCAGTTCGCCGGGAAATTCCCTGGTCACGAAGAAAGTGTGGTGTGCCGCACGGTCCAGCTGCACCCGACATACGCTCCAGACGCGCACAACGCGAATCGCCGGGGATGGAGAGGGCAGCAGCATGATTCTGGTCACAGTCTGCCAGGACAAGATGAGACATTTCTCATCCGGAGCGTCAGACGCGGATCATCCTGGCCGGACCGGAGCGGGACCGGAGGTATACTCCGGCTGCCTTGACCCGTTCTCCGCACCGTTCCCGGCAGCCATCTGCCTCCCCTGCCCTGCCTCTCGCACTGCTGGGCACCGCCTGCTGGATGGCCTGGAAGGCGGCCACGGTTCTGCATGGCCGCGCCCACTTCGGCGTGCTGCGCGAGGGGCAGGGCGGGCAGGTGGCCGCCGGGTTGACCCTGACGGCGCCGCCTGCGGACCCGTCGGTGCTGGAGGTGATGCACGGGACGCCCGTCACCGTCTTCGTCCCGGTGGCCCGCACTGACCTCGCGCGCGACCTGTCGGCCGCCGGACACGAGATCGGTCTGATGGGCGTGTCGAGCCGCACGCTCGAAGCGGACCGCGGCCGGCTGGAAGCCGCTTCCGGACGTTCGGTTCGGTGGCTGCGGCTGCACCGAACCGATCCGTATACTCTGCACCGCGCTCGCCGGGCCGGATTGCTGCCCGTCTGGTCCGGCCCTGAAGGTGACCCTGAAGCCCTGCTGCGGCTGGCCGAGCCAGGAGGGTTGCTCAGCCTCGACGGCCTGAAGGCCGATCAGGTGACCGGGCTGCTGGCCGAACTGCGGGCGCGCGGCTACCAGCCAGGACCGATCGGGGCGCTCAAAGGCCTGCGGACCGAGACGGTGCGTGGCCTGCTCCAGCGGCTCTACCGCCGCTTCATCGACGCCCGCTTCGACCGCCAGCACGGCGCGGTGCCCCTGACCCAGCGGCCCAGGGGACTGTTCCGGCTGTCTCGGCGCGACTACATCGGGCCACCAATTCACCTGCCGGGCGGTGGCCAGTACCTCAGCGGCATGCCGGCCGCCGAGCTGCACATCTACAGCAAGCGGCTGGTGGCTCTGGCCGAACTGAGTGCCCTGACCGGCCTGCGCGGCGTACAGCACTCGCTTCATGACGTGGCGCAGGCCATGCAGGAGCGCGAGGAATTCAGGGACGCGCAGTTTATCTACGCGCTGACGATCTTCGCCGGGGTACTGGGGCCGATGGGGTTTCAAAGTGAGCCGCTGCCCGACCGTCGCCAGGCCCGCGTGATGGCCGTCTTCTTCAACCTGCTGCGGGTGCTGTACGGCGCGAAAAACACCGACTCGCAGGTGTTGCTGCCCGCGGTGATCTGGATGAGCCGCGAGACCCTGATCCGCCGCTACGGACAAAAACCCGGTGCTGGCCGCCGCTGACCGCTTGCCAGGAGCCGCTGGTTTGGCTATACTTTTCCGGCACTCGGGTTGGCCCGATTGCAGGTGGTCTGACGAGGCGTAGCGCAGTTTGGTAGCGCACTTGGTTTGGGACCAAGGGGTCGCTGGTTCGAATCCAGTCGCCTCGACCACAACAGACTTATTGGGCGAGATTGGTGTAGTGGTAGCACAGCAGCCTTCCAAGCTTCTGGCCTCGGTTCGAATCCGTGATCTCGCTCCAGGTGGCGGCCCTCTGATCGGGGCCGTCTTTGTTGTCCGGCTTCACCCCTGCGTGGCGGCAATTTGCTACGATGGCTCTCGCCTGATATAGGCCAGTTTCGCACTCTTAGCTCAGCTGGATAGAGCAACCGCCTTCTAAGCGGTCGGTCGCTGGTTCGAGTCCAGCAGGGTGCACCACGAAAAACCCCCGCCTAGTGCGGGGATTTCTGTTTTAGATCAGCCTACCGTTTCTCTGCTAGATTCGCTTTTGCAAACGTGTTGCAAACCTGAGAAAGGGATTTCATTCCAGAAGATCAGGAGGCAGCGCTCAAGGGTCACGCTTGACCTTGCCGATAGCACGGCGCACCCGGACCTTGATCGGCTCCCGCGGAGCCAAGGACGTAACAGGGTCGTAGGTCAGCTCTCCCCTCTCTTCCTCGAAGACGTGACGGTAGAAGTTCCGGGTGACAGTGGCACTCTCGTGCCCCAGCTGGCGGCTCAGCACTTCGATGCTGACGCCTTGGGCTGCGAAGAGCGACGTCCAGGTGTGCCGCAGCTTGTGCGGTGTCAGAAGTGGGATGTCGGCTGCTAAGCAAAGCCGCCGCATGGGTCGCCTGAGGTTGTCTGGCCGGTAAGGGGTGCCGGCACGTGAAGTGAACACGTACCCAGTCACTTGGTAGGGACGCCCATTGTGTACGAGCCTGGCTTTCCTCTCACGCTCCTCTTGGGCCTTCGTCTCCTTCAACAGCGCGACGGCGTCTCCAGTCACCCGGACGGTTCGCCGCCCCCGTTCAGTCTTGGGCGTGTCCTCGTACACCCTGCCTCCACTGACCGATCTCGTCCGCTCGATCGGCACCAGAGCGCTGCCATCGGCGCCGAACGTCACTTCTTCCCAACGCAGCCCCAGCACTTCACCCGGTCGCATACCGGTCGCCAGCATGAATGCTAGTGGCCAGCCCCAACGGTCAGCGCGCGCCGCCTGGTAGAAGATGACCGCCTGTTCCGGCGTGAAGGAAACTGGCCGCCCCGCCCGGCCGCGCTCGGTGTAGACGGGACGCACCTGGGCGGCCGGATTCACCGTGACCACACTGTTCGAGAGCCCCAGTTTGTAGGCCGCATGCAACAGGTTGTGAACCTGACGCCGCACACTGTCGCCCTGCCCTCCGGTGCGCAGGTCTTCGTAGAACTCTCTCAGTCTCGGAACGTTCACGCCCTGGGCCTTGAGGGCGCCGAAGGTGGGCTCGATATTGCGCTTCAGGATCGCCCGGTAGTTGTCGAGCGTGCGTCCCTTCACGCTGGGTGCCCGGTGCTCGATGTACTCCTCGACCAGCTTCTTGACCGTCACCCGCTCACGGGGCGGCAGGTTGTTGCGTAAGGCGGCTTCCCTGATCTCACGGACCGCCTTCCTAGCCTCCGTGAGGTTGCGAGCGGTCCCACTTGGGTGTCGTCTTTCCCCGGCCTGTGTGGTGACCATCACGCGCCATCTGACCTGACCGTCCGGAAGGTGCTTGAAACTCCCCTCACCCTGGCCCCGCTTGGGTCGTTTCCCGTCTGCGCTCTCCTTGCCCGGCATGCCCACACCGTACCCCAGCAGTTCAACCCGTACTACTCAAGGTGGGCAGCGCTGGTTTTAAGAGTAGGCGAGTAGGTTTAGGGGGTATCAGAGGGGTGAAATCCTCAAAGTGATTTCTATAATATATATATGTGTAATAGAGAGCATGCTGGAGGGCATTCCTTGCTGCTGATCGAGTAGAGTAAGAATACGAAGATGCTTAGAGCAGCAGAAAACCCTCTAAACTCTAGGCTCTACTCTCAATGCCGTTCAGCACGATGAAAAAGTAGACAGGTTTCGAGTAGGAGTCTATTTTTGGTATCTCTCGGAAACCTACCGGCCTACTCCTACTTGGTACCCCACGCTCTAGCGGTGCCTGTGCCTGAGCATCGGCAACACCGCCGGGCTCGCCGACCAATTACTGAACCACGAAATACGCACCGACTGACCGACCGATAGGGTCTTACTCTCGAACGATGCCCCTTTCCGACAAGGTCGACGAAGTGTTCAAAGTTCTGGAGGACTACGCGAAGCAGCGAAACCCTAGTGGGCCGCTGTTTTCGAGAAAGGGACCTTACGTGGTGGCAATCACGGCGATCGCTGCCTTGATGATCTGGGCAGGCCTGCTGATCCAGCAAGATCTGCTGACGTCGGCAGGAGTGATCGGGTTGGCGGGCGTCGTAATTTTCCAGGGCTACGAGGCCTTCCAGGAGACCAGAAATCCCGCCGTCAGTTACGCTGAGTGGGCTCGGTCAGGAGCGACAGGCCAAGCGAAAGCGCTCGAGCGCCTTCACGGACTCGACCCGCTCGCCCTTGCGGAATCTGAGGCCTTCCTGACGAACCGGGTCGCCGCTGCGGAGGAGAGCGTCACCTTCCTGATGGGCCCGCTGCGCACTCTCGGGCTCACCGGCAGCCTCTCGGCCTTCGTCGCGCTGGGAACAGGCCTAAAGCACTGGATCGACCCGTCTGGAGAAAATGGACTGTTCGTCGGGATCGTCAGTGCCGTCGTCATCGGCTTGCTGCTTGGTACCGAGCGCGCCGAGACAGGGCTCGTCCAGCTGCGTATCAACCGGGAGTTGGTCTCGCGGGCCATTGCCCTGCAGCAAAACGCTCAGGCACTTTCCTAATTGTGTTGCCCTCCTAGCGCTGCTCCAGCCTGAGTCTGTGCCAACTACCTGTTGATTCCCCTCTGCTCCTGGTTCAGGCACGTCGCTACTTCCACTAAAGCGCCACGGCTCAGTTCTTTCAGGAAGTACCACCCCATTCCCAGGCCTCGGCTCACATGAAATAGTCGGGGCGTTTCAGCTCAAGCGTCAGGAAACTCGCTCCGGCAGGGCGACGGTGCGTGATAGGCTGGAAACACTTTTATGGCCTGGATGAAGCGCGGATTTTGGATATGACTGACCCATATTCGGCGACAGCCGCAATGCTGGGCTATCTCTATCAGGTACGTTTCGCTCTTCTGCTGCTCATTCGCGCTGTGCGGGAAGACACCGCACAACAGGCTTCCATTGAGGTGCTGGACGACGTGACTTTCTCTCAGGATGGCACGGCGCTGGAACTCATCCAGTTCAAGCACACGCTGGGGACCCAACCTGTACTCAGTAACGCGAGCAGCGCACTCTGGAAGACGCTCCGTATTTGGAGTGAACGGTTAAGTGGCGCAGAGCACCTAATCGACGATGCGCTGCTCACTTTGGTAACCTCGGGCCGGGCGGCAGACTCCAGTGCGGCAGCCCTACTGCGGGAGGGTCAAGGCCGAGACGAGGTGGCGGCTCTTGATCTATTGAGGGACATCGCAAATACGTCGAAAAGTGAGACTAATAAGGCCGCCTACGATGCGTTTAAGGCTTTGTCGATAGAACAGCAGCGCACGCTGGTCAGCAAAGTCCGGGTCGTGGATGCCGCGCCCAACATTCGTGACGTTGAGCGTCAACTTATCCTCGAATCGCGCCTATTTTTCAACCGTGCAGAGGCTTTCATCTCCCGGCTTGAGGGGTGGTGGCTTGCTCAGGTCATTGATCACCTTCTCGCTCCCGAGGAGCGGCTATTTATCACTGGTGACGAGCTAGCGGCCATTACCCGTAGCCTTGTCTCGCAGCTCCAAGATGACAATCTACCTGTCGACTTCACGTTCAGAGAGATGGACGAGTCAGAATTACTCCCTCATGAACGCGTGTTCGTAGAGCAGCTCCGGCTAGTACTCAACAATTCCACCCGCTTACGCATGGCCATAGGCCACTATTACCGAGCCTATCAGCAGCGTTCTAGGTGGCTGCGTGAGGGATTAATCCTGCCCGACGAGCTCAAGCTATATGAGGCTGACCTGATCGTCGAGTGGAAGACTCAGTTCGAGATCATGCGCGGTGATCTCGGTGAGTTGCCAAGCGAGACAGAAATGGCGCGCCTAGGCCGCAAGCTGTTCGACTGGGCCGACACCGCCCTGATTCGTCCCCTGCGGCCCCGTCACAACGACGCCAGCTTCTCACGTGGCAGCTTTCATATGCTCTCCAATGACTTTCAGGTAGGTTGGCATCCCGAATTCAAAGAACGGCTCGCGCACCTTATGGCGGATGCCGCGAGGAGCGCATGATCGACTGGCAGCAAGAGCCGACGGAGAGCCGTCACCAGTTCAATCCCGCTTTTCTCGCGGAGCTGATCCGGCGCGCCTGCATCGGGCACGGTGAAGAGGCCGGCCCCATGCCTTTCGCCCTCGCCTTTCTAATGGCCCCACTCGTCATTTACCCAGACTCGCGGAGCACGCTCAGCAGCGCCGGCTTTAAGCAGGTTCACACCTGGATCACGACCCATCCAGAGGTGCGCGTCGCTCTCGCCGCCAGAGTGCGAGCGTTGGCCCCGTACATCCGATTGGGTATCGCCTTCGGGCTGACACAGGAATCGCTCGCTCTAAACGCGCAGGGAGCATTCGAAGTACTGCGCCGTACGAAACCCAGGGGAATACCGGTTCCTGCTGTCGACGCGTCAGAGTACATGAATGGTGCACGCACAATCGGTCGCTGGTTTGGGCGCGCAGGAGAGCCGTCGAACGTGTTCCTCATGCTGGGGTTGACTCCATAAATGCAGATCCGAGCCATAGTCCTATACAGCAAGAGCGGCAAGCGCCGCGTCCTCCCTCTCCACGCCGGAGTCAACATCATCACCGGGCGCAGCGGCACCGGAAAATCTTCGCTCATCCGTATTGTGGATTACTGCCTGGGATCCAGCCGCTGCGACATCGCCTTCGGCCCAATAAGGGACACTGTCTCCTGGTTCGGTCTGCTGTTGAGCTTTCAAGACGGCAGCGAAACCTTCGTTGCCCGAGAGAACCCACCGGTTGGAGCGACCACCACCAACAGGTCATTCATAGCCTCCGGTCGGCCCCAATCCATTCCAGAAACGCTTACAGAGGCAAACACAACCAGCGACGCAATAGAGACGTTTATCAATGCCAAGCTGGGTATCTCCCCGAACTTACATACACCCCCGGAAGGCCAGTCCCGCCTCCCACTCGCTGCCAATTTCCGTCATGCGCTCCTCTTCTCTTTTCAGGAACAGGACGAGATCGCAACGCAGCGCAAGTTGTTCCACCGGCAGGACGAACCAGCAATGCCAATGGCTATCAAGGACACCCTCCCGTACTTCTTAGGCGTGGTACGCGAGGACGCGCTGCGATTGTCGCAGGAGCTACGCGAGGCTCGGCGCACTCTCCGCCTAATGCTGCGTACGCAGCGGGAGAACGACGAGCTGCGCGGCGAGGGACTGAATCGAGCCCTCTCCCTGCTCACAGAAGCTCGCGGGATCGGCCTAGTGCCAGAAGACTTCAACGAGGCCCTGAACAATTACGAGGGGATCCGCGCCTTACTGGAGCGTGTGAGCCAGTGGACGCCCGATGATCTGCCTAATGTATCTTCCAGCCGTCTCGAATCGTTGCTAGGCGTCAGGCGAGCATTAGAAGACCAACGCGGCACCATCAAGGATAGGCTAAAAGCTTTTCAAACCCACGCCTCGGAAATCGAGGGCTATGGAGCTGAGCGTGCTGAGGAAGTGCTTCGCCTCGAGAGTGTCCACCTCTATCGTGGTGCAGACGATCGTCAGGCCTGTCCCGTCTGTGGCAGCACCCTTAGGGTATCCATTCCGGGCGTCGTAGCTATCCAGACGGCATTGGCGGACGTCGAAGCGAACCTAGCCGGAATCGAGCGAGACCGGCCCCAATATCGCGAGGCCATTGCCAACTTACAACGACAGCAAGACGATGTAGTGATCCAGCTTCGCGAAAATGCTGCCAGCATTCAAGCAGTCTATGCCCAGGAGGAAGCTACGCGGACGCTACGAGACGCCAACGTTGCGCGGGGACGTGTCGCGGGGCGTGTGGGCTTATGGCTCGAGAGCGTGAGTGCTGAAGGACAGGGAGATATTCAGAGGGAGGTAGATCTCGCCCGCGCGCGCGTCGAGCGCCTAGAAGGGCTGCTTGACACAGAAGACCGTGACCAGCGCCTCCTGTCAGTTCTGGTAGACCTGTCTGCACGCATGACCGGCTGGGCTGATCGCCTGCAACTCGAGCACGCAGGAGGAAACCCAGTACTGTTCGACTGGTCGGGCCTGACTATCACGATCGATACACCGACGCAAAAGATCAGCCTGAAGCAGATGGGATCAGGAGAAAACTGGCTGGCTTACCACCTGATCGTGCATCTGGCACTGCACACCTACTTCGTAACCCACGAACGGCCTACTCCCCGTTTCTTGATGCTCGACCAACCCACGCAGGTGTATTACCCAGACGATACTCAAGCAGCTCAAACGGCTGAGGAAACTGGAGTCCTTGCGCTGCTGAATGAAAATGATCGTGCAGCAGTGCAGCGACTATTTGACTTCGTCTTCGACGTGGCAGGCGAGCTGGGGGATGCCTTTCAGGTCATCTTGACTGAGCACGCCGACCTCCGTGAAGACCCTCGCTTTCAGGAGGCAGTGGTCGAGCGATGGCGCGATGGAGAAGCCTTAATTCCTCAGGAGTGGAGAGATGAGCTACCTGCAGTCGCTGCAGAGCAGCAACCAGATTTGAATTAAGAGCATGTCTCAGGCCTGCCTTCGCCCCTGCTTCATCGGGATGAGAGATGTAAAGTGTGGTCCAAAGCTGAGGCAAGCTGGAAGATGTCAGGTAGAGCACTAAGCGCTGCTCCTGCATAAAAACTGTCAACCACTGGTTGGCGTTTTTGAGTTAGCTGGTTCTAGCCGATCAGATCAGGCGGTAGCGCGTCTGGACCAACGAGTACAGCCCCATCGCTATGAATCCGAGCGCCACGAGGCCTAGCACCCACAGTCCGAGTGGCGGATACCCCAGCACCATCAGGGCCTTCTGCAGCCCGCCCGCCAGGTGGGCATCGTGTCGCCAGCCCGCCTGCAGGAACAGCCACCCCACTACTAGGAACAGCCCGCCCCGCACCAGGATGCCTACCTGTCCCAGCAGCCGGACGGCCCGACGCAAGTAGCGGTGCCGGCCACTGAGCGGCGTGAATTGCAGAAACATCCCCGTGCCAGCCACCACAAACTGGTTGACGGCCAGGACTACACCCACGGCGCCCGCCAGCATCACCAGCCACCATCCGGCCTCTGACCGCAAGAGAAGCGCCGTCCACCCTCGGGTCGCAGCCTCGGTCGGGGCCGTGCCGCCGCCGATCACCACACTGGCCGCGAAGCATCCCAGGGCCCCGTATGTCAGGCCGCTCAACAGGCAGGAAGCCCTTCTGAGCAGCGCCATCAGTGCGCGCCCCTGTTGGTCGGCATCGAACAGCCCACGGGCGAACAGCCAGAAGGTGTAGCCGAACAGCCCAAGGCTGATGCCCAGCACCAGCAGGCGGCCGAACGGTTCGGTGGCGAGATCGAACAGCACGCCCTGAATGTCTTTGGGAGACCGCGATTGGCCGATCGCCAGTTCCGCGATGTAGATGCCGACGATCAGCAGCACCAAGCCCTTGGCGACGTATCCAAATCGAGCGAAGAGGATGAGCCAGGGAGAGAGGGGAAGGGCCGGGGGGCGAGTCACCGGGTCACCCTAGGCGCATCGTCCCGTGAACTGTGCGGGCTGCGTCGCTTTAACCAGCCTTGAGCAAGAGGTCGCGCCATGATCTTGATCCGTAGCGTGCGCTTTCATGGCACGCTCCACGTCCTGTCAAACTGAGTCCATGCGCTTCCGGCACCACGACCCTCACCCACGCTTGCGTGAACTGGTCCACGGTTACCTGGAGCTTGAAGATCTGCACCTGGCAACGCCGGTACAGAATGCCGACCTACCTGAGGGAACTGTCCGCCTGATGTTTTCCGCTGAAACCGTTCTGATGGGCTCCAGCCTGGAGACGCTGCACCTCCTGCGGCCCGTGACCCTGAGCCGCTTCACGCTCCAGTCTCAGGGAAGCGTGATGCAGGGACGGCTGCGGGTCCTGGTAGCCGAGCTGTACCCGTGGGCTGCACGACAACTGCTGGGCTGGCGGGCCGATGAACCGCCAGCTCGGCTGGACGCGGCCCTGAGTGCGAGCGCCTGGGGCGTCGAGGTGGTGGCCTTATTGAAGTTGGGTGAGTGGCAGGCAGCCCTCGAGTCCCTCGAGGCTCAGCTGCTGTCTCTCGCCGGCCGGCAGGAGGAACCGGGAGTAGGGATTCAGGCGGCCCAGCAGATCTATCACGCTCTAGGTACGGTTCGAGTGGCGGATCTGGCTGACTCGCTGAGCGTCAGTCCCCGGACCTTGGAACGTCAGTTCGCGCAGCAGGTCGGCGTGAGTGCGAAGACGCTGGCCCGCGTGGTGCGTTTCGACGCAGCGAACAGTCGCATTCGTCTGGACCCGGACGTTTCGATGGCCGAGCTGACCTTTACACTCGGCTTCTTCGACCAGGCGCACCTGATTAAGGAGTTCAAGGCGCTGTCCAGCATGACGCCCGGCGCCTTCGCGACGTTCGCCGCTCGCCATCAGCACAGCATGGACCTGGAGCTGTTCCGGGGCGGCGGCGACGTCTACCTAGAGGTGGGCCTGCCGCCCGGGTTCAACTCAGAACACTTATAAATACCGGGGGATTGTGTCGGCGTTCAGAGGCCTGTCGCCTGCCGCAGGTCGGGGATCTGGCCGTGTTCTTCAGGGTGTGTAGCGAGGGCTGGACGTTGACTACCGGGCGCCCACAGCGATGCCAACGAGCCTGATTTACGTGCGCTGTCCTTTGCAGTTCCATTGAGATCGGTAGAGGTTGAGAGTGTCACAATATTTGGGATAAAGCCTGAGCTTCAGGAGGATTGGACTATGCGCGCAGTTCGTTATGACAAATTCGGCGGCATTGACCAACTCTACGTCGCTGATCTCCCCGACCCGGAAGCCATCCCCGGCCACGCAGTTATCCGCGTCCGGGCCTCCTGCATCAACCCGGGCTCGCTGGCCGCGCTCCACGGCGCTTCGTTCACCCCGGGCCGAGATCTGGCCGGCGAGGTGGTGGCAGTGGGTGAGGAAGTGCAGGGTTTCTCGACAGGAGATGCGGTGCTCGGCTGGGCCCAATCCTGGGACGCACACGCCCAGCTCGTCGCTGTTCCGGCCACCCAGCTGATCCATAAGCCAACAGGTCTATCCTGGGACGTGGCCGGGTCGCTCTACACCACCCCGATGGCGGGCCTGGCCGGCGTGAAGGCGGTAGCGCCTCAGACAGGCGAGCTGGTTGTGGTGTCGGGTGCATCTGGCGGTGTTGGGTTCACTGCTGTGCAATTGGCCCTGCGCGCAGGTGCCAGGGTGATCGGTCTGAGCAGTCCGGTCCATGCAGCATGGCTGCAGGAGCATGGCATCATTCCGGTGACGTATGGAGACGGACAGGAGAATCGTATTCGCACGGCAGCCAAAGAGAAACCGGTAGATGCGTTTATTGATTCGGTCGGCTTCGGTTCTGTTGAACTCGCGCTGTCCCTGGGTGTGCCAGCAGAGCGGATCAACACGGTCGTTGATTTCAAGGCGGCCCGGGCGCATGGCGTGACGACGCTGGGCACGCGTGAGGCTGGAGGGCTGCCGGCGTTGAGTGAGTTGGCCGACCTAGCGGCCGCTGGTGTACTGGAGATTCCGATCGCGGCTACTTACTCGCTGGACCAAGTGCAGGAGGCGTACAGAAAGGTCGTCAACCGCCAAACGCTGGGCCGGATCGTGCTGCACCCACAGCAGTAGTGGCTCCGAAATGACTTGAAAGCGTCAGAACGTCTTGATGTCAGTTTCTCCTGTTTATCTCGAGGCTCAGGTCGGTCATCTGCTGCATCTCAGCTGTATGAGTCGCGCCCTTGCGCACCATGGCGATAAAGATCTGGGCTTGCATATCGGTTAAGGGTGTCGCTGAAATTATGACGGTGCCTTTCAAGCGTAGCTAGTTCTCCTGTCATACTGAGCTATGAATCTATCGGAGCGTGAGATATGGACTGAGATCGGTGTATGACGACGCCTCATCTTGATGGGCTGCTGGCATTCGTCGAAACCTTCCCTACACCACTTTTCTGCTTCGATTTGCAGTTGAATTGCCTCTGGTTCAACGCCACTGCAGCGCTCCTTGTAACGAACTTGGCTGTCTCCCCGCTAGGTCGGCCGCTCGAGTCCCTGGGATCGATGCTTGCTCCACTCCGCCCCCGGTTGGAGCGACTCTGTGCTACGCAGCAGGGGTTTCAAGACCTCCCGTTGGGCAGCCTTCTGCACGGGTCTCCCACGCACACACATACTGTAACGGCCTTCCCGGTTTTCTCACCCTCCGGTATTTTTTTCGCCGTCGGCTGCGTCCTCACTGACGTTACGCTCCCCCTCCAGGTGCAGCAAACCACCCAGCGTGAACACCAGAACCTCCAACAGCAGATCCGTCAACAAGCCGATCAGATCCAAGACTTGAATGCTGAGTTGGAGACTTACTTGACCGCTCTGGCACACGATATCCAAGCTCCGCTCCGGCGTATTCAGGGATTTCTCGCGCTGCTCAATACCCAGGTTGGCCCTCAGCTGACCGAGCGGAGCAGCCATTACCTGCAGGTGGCCCGTCAGGAAAGTGCTCGGTTGGGGCAAATCACCCTGGAACTCGAGCAACTCCAGCAGTTCCTTCGCCATACCTTCCACCCTGTATTGCTGCCCTTGAACCCTTTGATTCTCCAAATTCGCAGTGACCTGCAGCCGAATTTTCATGACCATACAACTCACTGGGAGATCGGCGAACTTCCCCTGGTGCTAGGCGACGCGGTTATGCTCCGGCAGGCCCTGACAGTGCTGTTGCAGTATGTTCTGACCTGCACGCGAGACACGCGGGACGCCCGTATCAGTATCTGGGCTGAAACGACCACCGACGCCCACCTCTTGTTTATCCACAACACTGGTCCTGGCTTTGCACCTGAGACAACAGCGGCGTTCTTCCATGTCTTCGGGCACCTTCAAGACCCTCACCTTGAAGGTGCGGGGTTAGGCATGGCAGCCGTACGGCGAATCGTGACACAGCATGGAGGTCAGGTGTCCGTCGAGAGTGCGGAAGGCATCGGAACCACCTTTCAGGTTCGCTTCCCCCTTGCTGTCCCGCCCGACCTTTGGTACCCCGCTCGCGCAGATGAACACCTGCAAGGAACCGGGATATTCAGTCCAGGTGAAGCGCAGTTCTTGAATAGGGTCTTCGGAGCCGCGCTGCATCAGGCAGACACCAGCATCATCATTACTGACGCGACCCAGCACATCGTCTACGTCAATCCATCATTCACTGAGCAGACTGGCTACACCTTCCACGAGGTGGTTGGACGCAATCCTCGCTTTCTCCAGGGACCTGGAACCGATCCGGCGGCACGTCAGGTACTACGGGAATACCTCTTGGTGGGCAAGCCCGTCCACCAATTAATCCTGAATTATGACAAGCAGGGTCGACCAATGTGGTTCTATATGCATGTCAGCCCACTGTATGAACAGGGTACGTTGCGATTCTTCGTGGCGTTGCAGGAGAATGCCACCGAACGTATCGAGCAGCAGGTGCAGATGGAATGGAACGCCGGCCATGACGCCCTCACGGGTGTGCGTAACCGTCACGGCATGGAGATCGCCATCAAGGCGCAGGTGCAGCAGGTACAGCCGTTTGCGCTGCTGATCTTTGATCTGGACAATTTTAAGCAGATCAACGATCAGCAGGGCCATAGTGCTGGGGATGAAGTGATCCGCCGGGTCGCACAGGTACTGACATCCCAAGCCCGGCCAAGCGATCAGGTCTTTCGTCTGGGCGGTGATGAATTTCTGGTGCTGTTGCCTGGGGAAGGCGAAGAAGGGGCACAGGGCTTCGCAACTCGGATTCAATCGGTCCTGGGGCAGCCTGATCAGCAAACGCCAGTAACAGTGAGCGTCGGGATCGCCTTGTACCCTGAGGATGAGACAGAAGTGCCACATTTGATTCGGCTGGCGGATGCGCGTATGTATCGCCAGAAGATGGGACGTCCGTCACGCAGAACTTCGGAGTCGTAAAGTCTCAGCCCAGCGGGCGCCAGACCTTGGGGAGCTGTACGACTACGGTATAGATATGCTGGTTGAGAAGTGGGGGACCATCCGTTATCCAGTGGGCGAGGTAGCGTTCTTTTTTCTGCAGGAGCACCACGTTGATCATGCCACTGACGTTCGGGTTGAGTGGCCAGCTGAGGCCAACGGTGTCGTGCAGTAGGAAATCCGCATGGGTGGTCTGAACGACCGTGCCGGAGGCATAGGGTGGGCCCGTGTGAAACAGGGTAATTTGATGCATAGAGACTCCGTCGCGCCGGGTAGGTGGCCACTTAGGAGGTCAGACTGGGCAGCAAGGGCAAGCTACCCAAAGTGTGAAACAGCTCCCCGCAGAGAGCGCAGGACAGCAGCATAGTCTTTTTTCTGCCTAACGATTGCAAGTTGGATGGGCGTTGGCTTACAACCGCCGATTTGAATAGAGTAACAACTTGAAGCACAGCAGCAGGAGCACGGCCATTACCATTATGGCTGCTTGCTTTCAACTAATTCGGTCAGTTCCTGAGGAAGCGCCACACCTGCCACACCTGGACCTGGTAAGCTGTCGGCCACCCCTCGTTATGGTGCTGGTAAGGCTGTCGGGCATGACTTCTATGCGTCAGAGCGTCACGGTATGAGGAGCCTGCATCGACTTTCGGGGGAGCGACCACCAAACCCAGACGGCCGCTACCAGCAATAGTGCACCGATCGGCGTCACGAACGCCAGAGCAATACCAACCGTACAAGCCACCATGCCTCCCCAGGCATTGAGAGCAGCAAACTTGATTTCCTGATCTGCACCTTCTGCAGCGACCCGTGTTGCCTGGGAGAGCCGCAGGTAGAGGAGAGAATTGATCGCATTGCAGGCGGCATAGATGGCGACCGCGACCGAGCCGCTCGGATGGGTCAGGTGTTCAGCGACCAAAGCTGTAGGGAACGGAATGAACGTGACGAAGAGCAAGAACAGCGCATTCGTCCAGATTAACGGCAGCGTCACGACTTTTACCTGCTGAAGCATCAAGTGATGCCCGATCCAGGCGACGAAAATGGTGCCGAAACTCAGCAGGAAGGCGAAGTATGAAGGCCAGCGGTTAAGCAGGGCGTGCCAGAGCAGGGCGGGCGTCGAGGCATCTTCAATGGAAGGCACTCGGATCTCGAGGATCAGGAGGGTAATCGCAATGGCGAACACACCGTCACTGAAGGCTTCAAGCCGACCTGCACTTTTGAACATGGGTACAGCAGTCGACTTGGGCTCTGTCATGGCTTTCAGTGTATGGGTTGCCTGCTGGGACACGGGGTTGACACAGGCAGAACGGGTGGCCACGCTGCTGACCGATGTGTCGATCGCGTTCATTTGGGCCTGTCTCACGGGAGAAGTTCAAGCCACCAAACAAACGTTCAAGCTTAAAAAGCACGGACACCTCGAGGTGTCCGTCTTCCGCCTCGGATTGGATCATCTGTAAGACTTGCTCGCCCATTCGTCGAGAGCGTCGTGGCGCGCCTTGGAGATGCTCCTAGCGCGTTTTCGAGAGTAGTCGGGGTTCTTTTACCCGCGCCGAGGATGGTAGGTCGCGATCACGACACCGCTGCGGGTCGGTTGACTCCTGATCAGATCAAAGCGCTTGAGCTGCCCACCATCAAACAGACGTTTCCCATGGGAAACGACCGTATTGTGGATATAGAGGGTCAGTTCGTCGAGTAGGTCATGCTGAATCAATGCGTTGACTAGCGTCGGACTGCCCTGCACAGCGATGTTCTGGCCTGGTTGTGCTTTGAGGTTGCCGATCTCTTTAGCCAGATCACCCTGAAGGAGGTGTACCGTATCGAATGGCCCCCATTCGACATGCTGCAGGGTGTGGGACACCACGTATTTAGGGGTCTGGTTAATCAGACGGGCATAGTCTAGGTCCGTCGTGGCCGTGGGCCAGTAGGAGGCCCACTCCTGATAGGTCTTGCGGCCCAGCAGAATGGTGTCGATCTGAGGCAAGGCGTTCGTCAACTCCGCTCCCATGTCCTCATCAAAGGTCTCCTGCCACTCGGCAGGATTCTCGACCACGCCATCCATAGAAATAAACAATCCAGAGGTGACTTTACGCATAGGGCTTCTCCTTGTGTAACGGTATTGACGGCATTGTTCCCACATCCACCCGCTACGTCAGGAGCATAAAGGACAGTATCGGGTCTGGTCTTGTACCGAAACGACATCTGCTCAGTCACTTGGGTAGAAGGTCAAAGCGTGTACGCTCCCGGCTGATCAAGGGGGCATGCGTCCACGCTTCATCAGCAACGCGGGCGGGTGTGCGTCCAACAAGGCGCTGAAGTGACTTGGTCAAGTGGGGCTGATCGACATACTCCAGGTCGTGAATCACGTCAGGGATGACAACTCCGGCCTCCAGAAGGGCTAGCGCCCGCCGGGCCCGGTCAATCGAGGTCACGGTGCGATGAGATAACCCAGTCGCCTGTAAAAACCGCCGCTGCACGGTGCGGGTCGTAGAGGGTCGCCCCTCCAGTTCACCGTTCAAGACGACGTCAACCACCGGCTCAACACGCAACAAGCCTCGCCGAGCCAACCGCTCGACGAAGAGTTCAGCCTCATCCGGGCCAGGATTGGGCAAGGCGTCATCACCCAGCCAGAAGGAGGTTCCCAGACTGGGCAAGGCGGCGTGACGGTCCACCAACCCCGTAGGGGGGAACGCTGGGAGAAAAACGCCAAGTGGAAACGTTATTCCGAAGAACTCAGCGTCATTGGGAGTATGGGCGATCGTCGCGCTCGTTTCCGGCCCGCGCAGGTCAACAGTCGTGACCCCCTTTCGGCGTGTGAACACCAGTTCTGTCTGGCTCACCGCCAGCGAACTGAAGGATCCACCGCACGCACTTGCGGACTGCCAGACCGTTTCAATGAGGGGCGAGGGAGACTCACGGCTTTCGAGAACGAAGACGATACCTGCCTCCTTTGTTTGGGCTTAAACGATGACCCAGCATTCTGATGTGAGTTTACGGCCTTGAGTGAGCTTCTGGAGCAGATGAGAGGAACGCGCTCATCAAGCGTTTTTAGAGTGCACTGGTCACCCGACCGCTATGCGACCAACGTCCACGTCAAGGGCAGCAGAGAGCAGTTCCAACAGGCAGAGATCAGAAGAGTGATGTTCTGCTGCCAATGCCAAGGGGATCAAAACCGCCAGACAGCGAGCATCCAGGGGAAAGGCAGACTGCAGCGAGGTCTGCAGGATATCGTGCCGGGCCGGCCTGACGTGTCTTCGTCGCAGAAACACGCTAAATGAGCCGGGTTTTCCCGTCACCTCAACCATTTTGAATAGTAGTCAGCCGATACCCGCTCTGGTATGGGCCATATGCGCCATCCACTCTGCCAGCCGCGCCCCAGATCGGTTATCCGCCCATTCATCGTCGAGGTGCGCAGCGCCCGCCGGACGCTCACCACCTCGGCTTCTGACATCGGGTTGTGGCCGTAGCCCTGGCAGGCCACGATGATGCTATCGAGCAATGTGCTGCGCTAGATAGCCGCGAGTGTGGTTCCCTAGGTCATGTTGGGGCATGAGTAGGACAATTTAAATGTTCCGTTCTGCACCTGAAGGGGGCATTGAACGGAACATCTGGAGAAGTGAGAGTGGTGGAAAATTCTTGCTCGGTACTTCGATGAACCTTACTCGTCCGCCTTCTCGACTTCAACGATCTCGATCTCTTCCGACACCAGCTCCTCTGGGGAAATGGGATGACCATACCGGTCACTGGTGATGTTCTGCCAGTTCTCCTCGCCTTCGACTGCTGGGCGGGCGTCCATCCCGCCGAAGCCGGGCTGTCGTTCCCGCCTGACACTCCCGGATCCACCGTCTTGACGAAAGACTGAGCTCTTCTGCTCTTCGATCTGGGCTTCGGGGGTGGGCGCCGGGTTCTGTTCCTCTGGATGCATGGGCTTCCTCCTGAACAGCGAAGTGTGACCTGACTTCAGCTCACCTGACCGAAGCGTACTCTGACCAACATGAAAAGGCTGCAGGCACCTGACCAAGATGTCCCCGCTCTCGATCATCTGTGCCACCATACAGACCTCAGCAAACAGGAGCTGGCTCGACCATCCCTCATGTCCCATGACTTTTGGTACCTGCTCGGCTTACACAAGTGATCCCAATATCAGGACGATCTGATAGCGGTGTGTCTCTCCCTGGGCTTCCCACAGGCCGTTGTACCGCCGCTGCCAGGTGAGGTGAGGGCCAGCCTCGTTGTGTTCGTGGCAGCTTTGCTGGGCAAGCGTCAGATCGTCCCAGATGCCGAGCAGTTGAACATCAAGCGTATGCGCCGGAGTGTGAGCCTCTGCCCGGTAATGCACCATGCTGTGCTGCAAGGGGAACAAATAGACCTCTTCAGCATCCATACCACAGAGTAGAAAATAGAGTGTCACACCCACATGACGTTGAAAGACAGAATTTGGATTTTGTCATGGTATCGAGGAAATGCCCAGCCCCTACGGCTTCCCCTTCGCCGTCCTGCCGGGTTTGTACTAATAGTCCCAGGTCTAGGGCTTCGAGAACAGCAAGGCGAGGCCAAGCAGTAACCGGTAAACAGCGAAGGCCAGGACGATGAAGAGCAGCAGCGTAGCAGTCGGGGTGGGCCGCTGGGTTCTCTCGGTGAAGAGGGTCACAGCGGCGAGAACCAGCGCCAGGACAGCGTGATAGGTGTCATTTAAGCGCCACCGGATTACAGCTAAAGCAATGAATGTAACCGTCCCAGCCCAGCCAATTGCCCGGAAGAGAACTGCTGGAAAAGTCCTTTTCATATTCTCTGTTCGCCCGGCGTCCTGGGTTGTGCCGTCAGCTCCAGGTCGAGGGCTTCAAGAATGTCGGCCCAGAGCTGAGATACTAATCCGCCTCGACTGCCTGTTTCCTCGAAGGCGCGGGTGATGGTTGGAGACGTCGTACCGGTCACGCGCGCCAGGTCAACGTAGGTCATACCTCTCTCTTCGAGCCGTGCCCGGGCAACGGCCCGGATGCTGTCATTCATGGTTTTTCGACTGGGCTGTCAATTCAAGATCTAAGGCTTCGAGGATGGCCGCCCAGAGCTCTGGAATCGTTCCAGCGCCACGACCACTGGCGTTCAACGCGCGCGTGATGGTCTGGGGTGTCTTACCAGTTGCGCGAGCGAGGTCGGCCCGCGACATACCTTTTTGCTTTAGTCGAGCATCCACTGCCGCCCTCACTTCGTCATTCATAGCCACCATGTTAACGCATATAGGCCATTGACGACAGTTGACAATGTATACGAGAGTTGGTAACATACCTGCAGCAGAAAAGACGGGTTCCGGCAAAGAATCCCCGTCTCTCTGACTCCCAAACCAGTTCGGAAAAGGAATCGAGATGCAGACTATCACCCTTGCAGACGGCACTTACCGCTACACCCGCCCCGCCATGGGACCGTGCGACGCCACCGTGACCGTGCAGATCCTGGGCGGCCAGATCACCGAAGGCACCTACAACGGCCAGCCCATGACCGGCAGCTGCTGGAGAGCGTGCACGCTGGCCGACCTGCGTACCCTGCCCTTCGAGTTCACCCCGGCCCCTCACGCCCTGCTCGGCAAAGCCCGTGCCGCCCGCCTGCACCGCATCCTGGCCCGTCTGGGCCTGAGCAGCGCCGACCACTACCGCACCGCCAGCGCCGCTCTCGCCCGCACTGTGGACAGCCTGGCCGCGCTCACCGAAGCGGAAGGCAGAAGAGTCTGGAACCACGCCCGCGCCGTGCGCTTCGCTTACCAGCAGGCCGCCGCCTGACCAGCAGGGGGGCGCGATCTGCCCCCCTCGACTGGCCCCCGTCGCTATGACTCAGTTAGCACCCAGCGCAGCCCCGTACCGTCTCGTGCACGGCTCGCCCCTCAGCCCGGCTGAAGCGGCCCACCTGCTCACCCGCGCCGCCCAGGGCGAACACCTCACCCACGCCCCGGTGAAAGCAGAGACGGGTTACACGCTCGCCCACGTCGCCACGCTCACCGAGCAGCAGCGCCAGCAGCACCGCGCCCAGGTCGCCCACTTCGCCGCAGCGCTCAGCACCTTCAGCGCCCCCTCCCTGCTCGCCTGACCCTTTATTTTTCCGGTTTCAAACCGGAGAAGTCCCGCCGAAAGGCTCGCGTTTGAAACGCGACCGTCCCCCATGTCTTGGAGGTTCCACCATGCCTAGAAGAAGACCGGCCAGAACTCACCGGCTGCCCCGCAACAGAAGAAGAAGACGCCCCACTGCCGCCCTTGCCTGCCAGTGGGGCGAGTGCGTTCACGCCCAGGTGGCCGCGTGAGTCGGGCCGATCTGCCCCAGGTGAAGGGGGTGACTCACGCAGGGCAAGACACCGTGACCCTCACACTCGAAAGCGGGGAGGTGCTGACAGTCACGGCCCGCGACAGCACCTCCATGTCCCCTGAAGGCGTGTTGCTCACTGACTGGCGGAACGCAGGCCCGCTTTACTACATCCCCTCACCGCACCTGATCTGGCAGGCCACAGTCTGGCTCGGCCTGTACAACAGTCAGCCTGACAGCGAAGAGGCCCGCTTCGACGCCTACCTGATGAACCTACCCAACATCACCGAGGTGGACTGGACCGGCGACGTGCTGACGCTGGCGTATCTGAACTCAGACGGTCAGCGCCGCTTCGCTGAGTTCACCGGGGACGTGAGCGCGAACTACATCTGGGACCCGTCAGACAGCAGCTTCACCCGCTTCCCCTTGTGCGTAGCCATTCAGGTAGAGAAAGAGGATTTCGAGTACGTCACTACCTTCCGGGTGGACCACACGCCGGAAGGGTACGCGGCGCTCCGTGCGCTGGGCTGGGACGCCTCGCTACCTGACTTGGAGGCACGAAGATGACACGCCCACGCGCCCTGATTCCCGGTGGTATCACGCTGATCGCCGTGACCGTCGTTCCCGCCGTGCTCACCGCCGACGGCAAGGTCGCCCTGACCCTGGCCGCCTACACCACCCGTGGCCGTGTCGCCGTGCTCTACCTGCCGAGTGGGGCCAGCTGGAGCCTCTGTGTCCCTCCAGCGCTGCCCAGTCAGCGTGACGAGCGCGAGGGATTGACTCTCGATTACCTGGGTGGTGCTCGGTTCAGCGTCGAGCACGACGGCCGCCGCTCGGTCCTGCAGATTCATAGCGTCCGGTTGGTCTACGAGCTGGTCGAGGCGCTGGGGCGGTACGACGGCATGCCCGTCGAGCTGGGGGCCGCGTGAGCCGCCCGCGGCGAGCACCGCGCTCACTGTTCCCTGGACTCTTTTGTCTGCTGGCGTGCAGCCTGATCTTCGAAGGGGACGGCACGCCTGCCTTGTACATCGGCGCCCACACACCCGGCTTCCGCCTTCGCCTTCACCGTGTCCCGACTGACGCCCGCGTGCTGCTCGAAGTCCCCCACCCGCTGCCCACCCCGGAAGGGGAACGGCGCGGCCACCCCATGAAGGGAAGCCGCGTCATCTTCCAGACAGACACGGCCAGCACCGCCCTACAGGTAAACGCAGCCAGCGTGGCCCGTGAGCTGCTGGAAGCCCTCGAAGCTTACGGGCAGGCCGTGAAGGTTCAGGAGGCCGCCCGCGCTCACTTCGAGGGAGGTGCGGCAATGGGAAGCCGTTGAAACAGCCTCTCCTCAATCCATTGGGGTATAGACGGTCCCGGTTCCTGAAGGAACAATAGGACGGTCCTGCCGCTCCAGCGGTGCGGGCCGGAGGCTGTGTGACCAGACGTTCTCTCGCCGGGCCCGGCATCCCTTTTCTGCAACTGGCCGCTCTGCTGATCGGCACGGTCCTCAATCCGATCAACTCTTCGCTCATTGCCACGGCACTCACGCCCATCGGGCGCGACCTCCAGGTTGGGGCCAACCAGACTGCCTGGCTGGTCTCCAGCCTGTACCTCGTGGCGGCCGTCGGCCAGCCACTGATGGGTCGTCTGGCTGACCTGCTTGGACCTCGCCGCGTCCTCATGTTCGGCTTGGTAACGGCGGCAGTCGGGGGTGTGGTCGGGGGTCTTGCTCCGTCTATCGGCTGGTTGATCCTGGCGCGCATGCTGATCGGCTTGGGCACTTCCGCCGGATACCCGAGTGCGATGGCCGTGCTCAGCCTCTCAGCGCAGCGCAGCGGGGTGCCTACACCGCGCCCGGTCCTGGCCGCTATCACAGTCGCAGGTCAGGTGCTGGCCATCCTCGGTCCGACACTTGGCGGTCTGCTGGTCGGTAGTCTCGGCTGGCGCGCGGTCTTCTGGGTCAACGTTCCAGTCACCGCGCTCGGTCTGCTGCTGGCGGCCGCTCAGCTCCCTCGGGAGGGGAAAGGCCCGCGGTTCTCTCGGTCCGATCTTCTCCAGCGAGTGGATCTCCCCGGCGTGGCATTGTTCGCTGTGGGGCTGAGTGCACTGCTGCTGTTCCTGATGCAGCTGCGTTCGGGCCCGCTGTATGGCTGGCTGTTGCTCGCCCTGCTGTCCTTGATCACCCTTCTTGTGGTCGAGCGCCGCCGCCAGGGAGCGTTCATTGATGTCCAGATGCTGCGCAAGAACACGCCGCTGCTACTGACCTACGCCCGATTCGCGCTAACGGCCCTGATCACCTACAGCGTCTTCTACGGCTTACCACAGTGGCTTCAGGAGGCGCGTGGCTTTACTCCCGTCCAGACAGGCTTGATCCTCTTGCCCACCTCTCTGGTGTCGATCATCACGACGCTGCTCATTTCTCGCCTGCCCCGAATCGGTGTGCGAAATATGCTTCTGGTGGGGGCGCTCATGACGGTGGTCGGCGTTGGCATGTTCGCTCTGGTGGCCCATCACCCGCAACTCTGGCTGTTGTTGGCCGCGGCCCTCGTGCTGGGCGTGCCTTGGGGTCTGAATAACCTCGGGAACCAGCAGGCCTTGAGCCTTCAGGCGCCCAGGGATGGAGCCGGCAGTGCGGCGGGGCTCTACCGGACAGCCGGGTATCTCGGTTCCATCCTCTCGTCGAGCGCTATCGGTTTTACCTTCAGCCCCTCAGCCACCACGATGGGTTTCAGTGAGCTGTGCTGGGTGCTGCTGGGCGTATCTGTGCTCCTGCTGCTAGTAACATTCAGATCGTCTAGGGTTGCCTGACGTACCTTTACGCCTGGTTGCAACTTCTGACCTTATTCGCCGGGGACGTTGAGGCAGATAAATCGGCCGATGATCGCTTTTGCCTCAGAGGGCAGATACCAGGAAGCGTCGGACGGAACACGTGAAGCGCGACCCCATCAGGCGGGTCAGGCGCTCGGCACGATCTGCAGGCCACAGCAGCGCCAGGTCCTCGGCCGCCGTACCAGGTAAGGCCCATCGTTGCCCGCCTGAGAACTCGAAGCCAAGGCAGACGACTTCCTGCCGGCTTTGCAGGGTACGCAGCGCTCGCCGTGTGCTCCCTTCACTCGCCCCTACTGTCAGGGCCAGCATGGGGGCGCTCAGTGAACCGGCTTCCAGGGCTTCCAGCACGGCCCGCATGACTCGCCCCGGTCCCCGGCTCACACAGACCCTATGACAGGTGCACCGCTCAGCAGCAACGGCACACTTACGGCGAATAGGTGGCCGCGCTTACGGGTCACGCCTCCGCCTCTGTGGTTAATTCCAGGGCGTACGCCGCTTGATATCGCCACCACCCGGCAGACCAGCGCGCCGCCGTCTGCACCGCCTCCAGGCTCACACTGTCCGGTAGGACTTCCTTCGGTGCCTGCTCTGCGGCCAGGTCGCAACGGGCCGCTTCCCGCTCGAAATAGGCTGCTGCACCGATCGGCGGCAGCGGATGAGGTACGCCGTCTGGGATGTCCTCCAGCGTTTCCCACCACGCCCGCGCGGCCTCGCCTACAGGATCTTCGACCGGAAGCCCGGACACGGCGTCACCGACTTTGCAGACCTCCTCCCACCATTCACTACCCTCTTCCTGAGCGTCTAGGTACTCGTGCACCGCTGTCCGGTCAGCAGGTGACAATCGCCCGATCGCTCGGGTGGCGCGCTCTTCCTTGATCGCTACGTCGGCGGCTACCCGCTCCCGCTCGGCTGCTTCCAAGGCCTCCAGGCGCAGCAGGTTGCTCCTGGCCTTCACGGCTCCGCACCTTCCCGCTCGTCAACCATCTTCTTCAACTCCTCGTCGGTCAGAGCCTTGATCCGCTGCTCTGCGGCGGCGTATATCTGGGCAAAGGCCGGTGAGGTGGTGCGCAACTCCTGCAAGTATCCCCAGCGCTGCTCTTCGGTCATCGCATCCCATTCAGCCCGAGTCAGCTGACCGGAGCGGCTCTCCAGGGCTTTCAGGCGGGCCACTCGCCCACGCTGGCCGCTCACTTCGTCCCCGCTGGGTACACCGTGACTTCTTTGCGAACAACCCGCACCGGTATTGGTTCGCCATCTGGACCACGGTCGACGATGGTATGCACGATCAGCACCTGAAGGCCCTCGGGAGGTAACTGTTTCGCTTCGAGCTTCGTGATCCTGCCCCGTCTGCCAGTCATGCTGCACCTCTGCCACTCAGACGTGGCCCGGGCGGATCTTCGCCGTCTACCGCTTCCAGCGCCGCCAAGCGTGCTTCCAACTCGCCAACCTCGACGATACGGGCATACGCGGCCGCGCCCTGCGAGATGGCATGGATGGCCCGCAACGCCGTGTGGTTGTCGGGCCTGCTCACCCCGTCTTCGACCGTCTCGGCTTCGAGCAGCTCCCCGGCACGTTCCAGGGCGCGCCATAGCAGGGCACGGGCGTCTTCGATGCTGCCCGGCTTGCCGCGCCGTTTGCGCTTCCTGGCTTGTCTGGCTGCGGTCGGATTGGGATTGCTCATGCTTCACCACCTGGCCCGCGCTGCAGGCCGTCTATAGAACCGGGGGGGAGGGCCACGCCTTCGGAGCCTTCGGGGGCCGCCCAGCCGTCGTCCGGAGTGCGTGTGCCATGCCTTTTCAGGGCGCTTAAGTGCGCGTCGACCACTAGCGCTGCCCAAGTGCTCGCCGGCGTACGGTCTCCAATGTCAACCGCTGGTTGACACCCATTCACGACGTCACCGGCAGACCGTGAAGGGCCAGGAAGGCGCGGGCCGCATGCTGGCCTTTCGCCGTGAGCTGACCTCTCTGTGTCAGGCCGGAGCGGGTGGCCACCGTGCGGGCCAGAGACTGGGCAAGGAGTGACGGTGCGCCCACTCGAAGGCAAGCCGCGACCTTTTGGCGTTTCTGGGCCGGCGGGCAGCGTGCGGCTGTAAGCCCGCAGCACGGCCCAGCAGACGCCGGTCACTGACCACCTCCGAAGGGATGGGGCGCCTGTCGATGCTGCTCTTCGAGCACCTGGGCGATGGTCAGCGTCACTGGCCGGTCCAGATACGCCGACACCGGCCACTGCTCTGCGGAAGTCGATCCAGCCTCGCTCTGAGAGCGCATGTACCCCTGTTCCAGTCCGCTGACGAAGGTCGACACGGGCGAGTACGTCAACGCCTCCTGGGCTCTTGGCCCGATCTCGTTGAAGGCGTCCAGCCAGGCGGCGCGACTCGAAGAAAAAGCCGCAACCTGGCCCAGGTGTGGCAGGGCGAAGAGCGACCGCGCCTCCTCCTGGGCCTCTTCCAGCTCGGCCAGCCAGATCACACGGGCGGCCGTGATCTTCGTGATCTGCTGGGTCAGCATCGTACCGAGTTGCACCAGGAGCATATCCGTCTCGTCTCGGCGCTTCAGCAGCTCGGCCACTTTCCTACGCAACTGGTCGAGCTGGCCGGACTTGATCTGCTCGGTCTCCACGGCGACCAGGTAGAAGCGGGCGTTGCCGATGTGGCCGCGCTGTTCGGTGAGCATAGTACTCAGGGCAGCGTGCTTGGCTTCCAGTTCAAGGTCTGTGGTTCCCCGGTCTCGCAGTGTCCGAAGGTGGTTAGCCTGCTCGGCATGGATGCGGGCGAGTTCCGCTTCATCGGTGGTGAGTTCTTCCAGCGCGCGCCGCGCTTCTTCGATCTGGATCATGTCGCCAGGATGGAGCGCTCCCGTTCACTCAGTCAGGTGGAATGGGGGAAACAGGGGAACAGAGTTGGCGTGCTCCTTATCGAGTTGAATGTTGTCTGGATGATTCCAGAGCATCTACAGAAATTTTTCGCTGCACCAGGTGTAGAGCATCATGAAATGTCGGTTGCTGAGATCCTGTTCTGCTCGCCCACCGTCAGGGGGATGTGACAGCCCGGCACGTACAGTGCTTCGAAGAAGAAGACAGGAACGTGGTTTTTTCCTCTCTTCGGGTGACCCTATGCAGCGTGTGCTTCGTTTTCTTCAACCTCTTGCCGTACCGCTCGCCCTCGTCGCAGCGACCCTGCTCTTTCAACTGCTCTGGCTGGCACTTCATTGGGGGCTTCCAGCGGAGGCGATCTGGTACGCCGACCTCTCTTACCTCGCGGTGATCTGCTCCAGTCTGTTCCTCAGCCTGCAGACCTTCCTCCGAGCTCCAAAGGAGCACCGAGCCACCGCCGGATTCCTGGCTGGCGCGCTCCTGGCGCTCAGTCTCGGTGAAAGCCTCTGGGTCTACTTCGACCTGTTCACCAACGTATCGCCTGACGCTTCAATCGCCGACCTCTGCTATTACGTCTTCTACGCGCTCTCAGGCGTGGCCCTGCTGCGACAGGCCAACTGGTCCCTCCGTTCAGGAAAGGCGGCCGGCGCCCTTTTGGACAGTGTCATCATCGTCGGCGTCGTCGGACTCTATGCCTGGCGTGTATTTCTGGCGCAGATCGTCCTGGACTCCAGCCAGCCACTTCTGACGCGACTTGTCAGTCTTTCTTATCCGCTGCTGGACTTGAGCTTGCTTGTCCTGATCTTGATCGTCCTGGGCGGCAAGCGCATGACGTCATTCCTCGCCTTGTACTTGACCGGAGTCGCGCTCTATATCGGTGCCGATCTCAACTACGCCTTCCTGAACAGTCGCCAGGCCTATACGGCTGGAACTTGGCTCGATGCGCTGTGGACCGTAGGAACCGTGGCGTTGGCCCTCGGTGGCGCGCTTCCCCTAGCTCCCAGCCTTCAAAGAAGTCAGGGGCAATGGGATCTCCCCGCCTTTTTCCAACGCGGCCTGGTCGTGCTTCCCTATCTGGCTGGACTGGCTTCCGCAGCGCTCCTGATTCTCTGCGTGCAGCGCCCCTCGCTGGCCACGCCGGGCGTGGTCTGGGGAACCGTGCTGCTGTTCGGTATTGTCATGCTCCGCCAAGCTCTGGCCCTGCGGGAGAATACTCTGCTGACGCAGGCGCTGATGGCCTCGACCGAGCATCTCGAGCAGAGCCGCATTCTCCTTACTCATCAGGCGTTCCACGACGTGCTGACCGGCCTCCCCAACCGGGCGCTGCTGCAGGACCGACTGAAGCAGGCGTTGACCGGCCGCCTTTCTCAACACCTGAGTGTGCTGTGCATCGATCTGGACGGCTTCAAGTCGGTCAACGACCGTCTCGGTCACGCTGCCGGAGACGCCTTGCTGATTGAGGCGTCACGACGGATGAAGGAGACCTTGCGAGAGGGAGACACCCTGGCACGCATGGGCGGTGACGAGTTCACCGTGATCCTATGCAGCCTGGACGAACCACAGAATGCGGAGCTGGTCGCCGGGCGTCTGCTGCGTTCGCTGGAACGTCCGTTCGAGGTGGAAGGAGAGCAGGTCAGTGTCACCGCGTCAGTTGGAATCAGCATGGCCGATTGGAACGAGCGAGACGCGGAACTGTTGCAGCGTCGGGCGGACTTGGCGTTGTATCAGGCCAAGGCAGCTGGAAAGAACTGTGTCCGTACCTTTACCGATGCGCTGGCGGATTTCAGCCGTGCGCAGGACCGTGTCCGGCACGAGCTTGGAGACGCCCTCGAACGGGGTGAGTTCGAACTGCAATTCCAGCCGCAGTTCCGGGATCGGCAGGTGGTCGGGATCGAGGCGCTCCTCCGTTGGCATTCCGCGACCCTCGGACCCGTGGCACCGGATCAGTTCATTCCCATCGCTGAGGACACCGGCCTGATCATTCCGATCGGCCATTGGGTTCTCGACCAGGCGTGCAAACAGGCTGCCGTCTGGAACGCCCAAGGCACTCCGCTCAGAGTGGCGGTGAACATCTCCCCGCTGCAGTTCGCCCAACCGGAATTCCTGGCCCAGGTCACGGCCTGCCTGGCTCGGTATCAGCTTCCAGGTCGGCTGCTGGAACTCGAACTGACCGAGCGACTGGTGGTGCAGGATCTGCAGCGGGCCACCACCACCATCCGGGCATTTCAGCAGCTCGGGGTTTCGGTCGCACTGGACGATTTCGGCAGCGGGCAGTCCTCGCTTAGTCAGCTGATGACCTTGCCGATCAGCAGCGTCAAGATTGATCGCCAGTTCGTATTGAACGCCGAACAGAATCCAAACGGGCATGGCGTAATTCAGGCGATCACTACGCTGGCGCGGGCCATGAACCTTCAAGTGGTGGCTGAGGGCGTCGAGACGGAGGCGCAGTGGACGATGGTGTCGTCTCTCGGCTGTGACGTGGTACAGGGGTATCTGCTGGGGCGCCCCATGCCTGCCGAGCAGCTCAACCTCTGGCTGAGTGAACGCCTAAAGAGAGATGGCGCAGCGCTGCTCTGACTGGATGCCCAGTAAGCATGAAAGAGCATTGGACGCCTCAGATCAGGGCCTCCCAATTCACTGGCAGGCTGAGCCGCGCGGCGAAATGAGCGAGGTCGGTAAGCCGTACATAGCGCCAGCCCCGCCCCTCGACCACACGCCAGGAGGGCAGCGCGCCGGACGCCAGCCAGCCCTTCACGGTCTCGGTGTTCATGTTCAGAGCCCGGGCCACCTGTCCTACAGTCAGTCCCTGTGGGATGCCCTCAGGAATTGCCGGAGGCCCATCGACTAGGCGCGTCACAGGTCGGCCGCCTTCGCCATGCCCTCAGCGATCTGGAGGCCCTGCAGGGTCAGTCGGTACCCGACGATCAGCCCCCGACCTTCGAGAGCGCTCATGGCCTCGCTAAGGTCACGGCCGGGTGGTTCGAGCGGGTGAAGCACGAGCGTCAAGTGTTGCGCCTCTCTCCGCTGCCCCAGTGAGCTGAGGAAACTGGCGTAAGCGCTCAGCAATGCCCAGGTCTCGCCGTTCATCGCGCTTCTCCTGGCACTTGGGCAACTTGCTCGGTTGCCGACTGGCGAAGTTCGTCGGTTGGCTGACCAGACTGCCCGGTCCAGACGGCATGCGCTTCTTCCAGCCGCTGCAGGCTGTGCTGTCTGTCTGCTGGCCAGCTGCTTGCCCAGGCCTGCACATAGCCGCTCAGGTCGAGCACCAGACCGCTTGCCAGCATGACCGGGCCTTTGGGAAGTGCACCCCGCTCGGCGGTCCGTACGAGTCGCTCTAGATAGTCCGGGAGACCGATCAGGGGCACCACTGTTTGTGTATGAGTTGCTGGTCGTGTCGCTGGAACCACCAGCTGAGGAGGAAGATCGGGTGGTCTGTCTGGGAGAGAAGGTGGTACCGGCAACTCGACTGGAACGCAGCTTGATGAGGTAGCACGCGCCTCCCGCAGAACCCGTAGACGGTCGACATAGACCGGAGCGGCACTCACAGGTCGGCTCCCTGATCGTCGAGCGCCGCGAGCGCCTGGGGATGGATCCGGAGCAGCGGCGAGGGCCGCCCACCTTTCACACCCGGCGGGGGCGTTACTACACGCACCGCGCCGCATTCCTCAAGTACGGACAGTGCAGCCAACAGCCGAGGGCCGGTCATACCCGCCTTGCCCTCGGCCAGGACCGCCCGCGCCTCGGCGAGCTTCTGCCCATCCCTGACCCGCTGACGTTCCATGAAGCGCAGCACCTCGCGGGCGTCGAGCACGTCGCGCCGTCGTCCCTCGCCCCAGAGCTTGCGGGCGTGGGCGCTCAGGTACTCGCACCATCCCGCTGCCAGCAGGGCCGCTTCCTCGCCCACCTGAGCCGGGTGAGGGTGATACGCCGACCCACCCACAGAGACGATGTCGAGCGCATGGAAGATCAACGCCAGCCGCGCGAAGGTGCCCGGCTGCTTTCCCAGGTGAGCGCGGTACGCTTCACCTCTCGTCATGTCGCGCACTGCGGCCGCGTGCTCGACCTCCCAGCTGTCGTACACCGCTTGACCTTCCGACGTGTAGGTCAGCGGCGCGCCGTCCCCACTGGGATGCCGACTGCCCAGCTCGGCGAGAGTCAGACCCGGCAGGGCGTCGAGGATCTGTGCCGCACCCTCCTGGCGGCCCGCGTCGAGTGGGAGGCGCTGGGCCGCCTGATCGAAAGGCGGGAAGGTGTCAGGCCAGACGAACACCTGGAAGCGCTGCAGCAGTCCGTCTCCAGCCCCTCGCTGGGTATCGAGGATGTCAGCAAGTGGCCCAGGCTGTAGCGTGCCCAGCACCCCGGCGCACACCTTCGGAATGAAGACCGTGCCACGTGCCAGACGATCGACCGTATGCGACCCTGTACCGTTTGCGGCCTCCAGCCAGAACCCCCGGTCGGCCTCCCTGCCCGCGCGCTCGAAACTGCCGAGCCAGGCGCTCAGCTCGTCACGCACCAGAGTCACTCCCTGCGGATTGTCGCGCATGATCTCGCCCAGCTTCTCGACCGTAGGATCGTTGACCAGGCACCGTGCCGGCATCAGTGCTGACTCGGCTTCACTCAGCGCCTGCCGGGCTTCCGTGACTTCCTGATCGTCGGGCATGACCGGGGCGTTCTTGCCACCCTTCGCCGCTCCCTTGATCCGGCCCTGCAGCGCGTCGAGACGGGCAGCCGCCATGTCCCGTGCCGTCTCGAGCTCCCCCCGTTCGGTATCGAGACGATCGAATTCAGCTCGCTGAGCCCGTTCGAGTCCGGCGGCTCCGACCTTGACCGCATGGGTCTTCTTGACGCTGGGAGGCCCGCACACCACGCCCCAGAGGTTCGGCGGCACCGCTGGTGTATTGCGGGCGTTCCTGAGGCTCAGGCGAGCCCCGATCAAGCCACCCGCACCAACCATCACCGGCCCTGCGATCATCTCCAGTGGCAACCCTGCCGCTCGCGCCTCGTCCTCGATCCACCCGGCGAGCGGCTGAGGCAGGAGATCCAGAGGCAGGGACGGAACAAGTTCGGTGACCGGGGGCAGCGCCGAGACCTCGCCCCAGTCGGGCAGGGGCGGGAGGCCAACTGTCGGCTGAGTTGCTGCGGACGTTGCTGCCTGCCCACCAGCGCTACGTTCCGGCAGACCGAGCAGACGGGCCGCCGATTTGACCAGGTCGCGCCGCTGCTCAGGCGTGGCCGTATACAGGTCGGTACCGTGTTCCAGCAGTGCCCACACACCGAAAGCATCGCGGGGCTGCCCGTCGCCCAACGGATCGGCCGCGTGCCAGCTCATGACCACTTCCGCACCCCGGGGAGTGCGTTCTGGCCGGAGTCGTACGCCAGCAGCTCCGGAAGAACTGTGTGGGTAGAGCCAGGGGCCGCGCTCGGGGCCGCGGTAGCCTGCCGTATTCAGCACCTCGCCCACTGTGCGGGCCGCGTTGAAAGCATCGACCACGCTCTCCCCTACCCCTATCCCAGCGCTCAGCCGCTCAAGAGCCCTGGGAGGCGGAGGGGGCGGCTCCTGAACAGCCCAGGGACATGCGCCCTTCATCACGCTTTCCAGGGCCGCCCAGCGCTCCCACAATCCCAGCAGCTCGGTCGGCAACTCCGGCAGGTCGGCCACGCTATGGGGGATTGGTCCAGCCCAGGTGTAGGCCACACCTTCCGGATGAATGCTGGGCGGCATCACGTCCTGCACCGGTCCGGCCCGCAGCTCGAAGATGGTCACCGCGGCGGGACGACCACCAGGGCCCTTCTTGCTCTGATGTGGCCAGCTCAGTGCGTGCATCTTGAGACTCAGGCCGTGCGGCACGCGCCAGACGGGCTTCTCGCCGCGTCGACCGACGACCCGATAAGGATTGTCCATCAGCGCAGCCAGATCCACGCCTACAGCTGCGAGGGCCCGGGCCGCGTGCTCGCTGTCGAGGTCAAGCGTGCAAGTGCCGGACTGACTGTGCAGCAAGCCAACGCCGCCGTCAGGCTGGGCCGTAAGGTACGCGCGGGCGGCCTGAGACGTGGTGAGCCATTGAGCCGGGTCGGTATTCCAGCCTTTGGTAGTCGGTCCCTTGGTGCCCTGCGGAACCGTCACCAGCACGAAGCCCCCGGCGACCAGCCGCTCGATCTGGACGAGACGGTCGACCCGCTCAGCGGTGAGCGGAACCGCCATGCCCACCTCCAGACGCTCGCCCGAGTAGAAGGCTTGGAGTAGGCCTCCACCCCTCGGAAACCCCACCCGCTACTCTTCTACTCGTATTCTTTTCCCTCTGGCTGCTCAATGTTTTTTCAGCTCTGGGTGCGCGTTTTTCTTTTCTTCCGAACTGGAGGCCGAGTAGAGTAGGAGTAGACCCGAGGGTATCTGAGGGGTTTAACCGGAACGAATTTTTGAGAACCCTACTCCCTTCGAGACCGTGCTGGACAGTGTTTAGAGTAGACGGGTAGGTTTTAGGGGTTTTCGGGACGATATTTGAATTCAAGAAAAAGAGTGCGTCTCCTATCGCCCCCCCTTCCGGTAGAGTGGAAGTCGCTTCGCCCCCAAGCCCCGCCGCCCAGCGGGGCTTTCTCATTCTCCAGCCTGCTCGGGAGGGGTGACGGCGCGCGAGGCGCGCCACTGGGCGAGCGCTTCACGGCTGATCCGGTAGATGGGACGCAGCCCCGAGCCGTAGTTCTCAGCCGGCAGATGGCCCGTCTTGATGGCCCGGTACACCGTGTCGTGGGTGATGCGCAGGAGCTGACCCACCTCGCGGGCGTCGAGGTGTGGAAGGGCTTCGAGTTCGGTCGTCGTGAGCTTCTGCTTGCGGGGACGAGCGTTGTCTTCTGAAACTGCAGTCATTTTGAACCTCGCGCTGTGTCACCCTGGCCGCTCGACAAAGGAGCATGTCAGGGAGTGAAGCTGGGCAGCCTGACGGCACCGCTGGGGGTGCACAGGTGATGCCTGGAGTGCTCAGCCTGTGAGGCGAGCGCTGCCAGCTCTTACAATGCGGGGGGCGCGAGAGGCGCGGTCGGTGGCCTGGGTCGTGCATAGCGAGGTCGCTCGATGCGCACTCGCCTCGGTAAAGGCTTGACCCGTTTCGTGAGGTGGGCTCTATATGCTGCACGTCTCAGAAACTCGACCAGCCTGACCAACGTCATGCGCTGAGCAGTAAAAGATCTCATCAAACCTTTTAAAGCCTTGCGATTCTTCGTTAACACGAGATATGAAATGATGTACGGCTCATAAGCCAGATCTTTGGAAGTAAGGAGAAAATGGCGTCTCTTATTTCTGTCACGTGTTCCGGCACGCTCCAGCATCGCTGCCATAGAGAGCATGTCGTCTAAGCGCCCTTCATTTGCTCCAGTTGGATTTTCTTCCGTCTCTTCCTCTGGAAACAGAAACTCATGGAGACCAATGCGCATCGGATTCGCAATGAATCGGTGCATTTCCTTCTTCTCTCTTTCTGTTTTTCTCCGTCTCCAAACGCCTTTCGAAGGGTCCTTCCCGGCGTACTCCAGCCTCATCCGGTAGGAGAGTTCCATGACTCGGTTGAGCGCGTCGACCTTCCTGGCCCGGCGTGCCTTGCGGCTGATTCCTGCCCAGAGGACCAACATGCCTACACGCTTACCGCTATCCGGGCCTCGAGTGATCCGACCCCGGCCCTGTGCCTGTTGCTTGAAATTCAAAAACGGAAGCGACTCATTCAAGGCCCTGGCCTTTTCGATCGGTGCGAGCACGCTGCGCCGACCGCTTCCGGTGAGATAGGCGCGAAGGCTCAGCTGATATACACCGACTCCGCTCATGAGCGCCCGTCGGTAGCGTCTGGCGGTATGGAGCTGAACATCGAGATCTAGGCCTGCACTGCTTACTGTCCCGATTTGATCGAGTCTGGAAAGCCGCGAAGACGTTTCAATCACAACTGGCGGCACCGTGCCAGTTGTCCCCTGTCCAGTCGAGGACCAAGTTTTAAGGAGAACCTGCGCGCAGCTGTGAATCAGAACTGAATATGGACCCACGTTCTGCCGTGAGAGTGTATTCAGATGATCGGCTGTGCTCATGCCTCCTATGGTACGCCCTGGCTTGCTCCTATGCGAGCGGTTATGGTGCGGTTGCAAACTATTTGCAAACGTCCCGTACAGAACAGTCCCAAACCGTCGTGTCTAGATCGTAACTAGGGAACGCAAAAAACGCGCTTTCAGAGCAGATAAAGAGGTAGATACTCACCCTCCAGACCTACCACTCGCACACCCGCCCATCCCCCTTCTAAGCGGTCGGTCGCTGGTTCGAGTCCAGCAGGGTGCACCACGAAAACCCCGTTTTAGACGGGGTCTTTTCTTTAACTCTTCTGCTTGCAAGGCCGAAGGGGCCATTTCGTGATCGCACTGGAGACGACTCGGTCTGGATCAGCTCATGCTTCCAAGCTCATGCCACGCATTCAGCTTCCAGAGCAACTTGCGCAGGGCAGGTGCGAGGGCGTGGCTTATGCGTCCTCCTCTGGATGTAGGCGCAGTTCGCCTTAAGGTTGATTCTAGCCCTGGTATCCCGTGTGAAGTCGGTTTGGGGTAATGCAGCGATAAGGCTTGGACCAAGCATGAAAGAAACGAGGAATTCCCAGCCGGGGCACCAAAACCATAGCTGCGATTCCAGCGCCATCTGGTCCAGAATAAACTTTGTCCTAAATCTCAAAATGAACCCCGAGTTCGAGCCACAAAAATCGAATACACCAGTTGACAAGGCACTCAGGAAAGAGATAAAAGCAGCAATCGCACACCTTACTCCGATGTACGAGGGTGCGTGGTGAATCAGATCGGGAAGGAGTAGAGCAAGTTGCTGTCAGCGAGGACAAACATGCCAACCTAGGCCGCAAACCGCAGAGGTGACCGCTTCATCGGGGCTGCTGCATCCCTGGGTGTTCCACCGACTGGCTCACTTACCAACCGGCCGGGTCGGACGAGCAGATGTCGATCTTCCTATCGAGAGTACGGAGGCAGTCCACGTATGTTTCTTCCTTGAGCGCCTGATAGCAGCTGGCGCCTCGTTCACGGTGGGGCAGGGTGTGGGGTTATCGTTCCGCTACTTGATGTAGAACTGGCCTTTTCGACGGCCAGCACCGTGTACTGAGCGCCCGTCCCCGAGGCGGTGCTGATAATGCAGGGAGCGTGTAAGAACAGCTTGTTGCCCCAGAAGCCGTAGCAGATGCCGAGCCGTTCCAGATTCGGCCTGGCGTACACAGCTGAAGTCAAAGACAGGGGAAAACCCTAACGCCTGCGCAGCGTAGACGGCGGAGATCAGGACTCTTGGCGCTGGCGCCCGTCTGTTCTCAGCGGTTTGAGGACATGAGCATGGAATGTTTCCTGATCGCCACTGCACCCTTCAGCTCGAAGGCGCTTTCTATGTCTCTTCATTCTGCTGCACTCCACCTCATATCGTCCTGAGGACGGCGCTCGAAAGAAACAGTAGACAGCGACCAGTATCGCTTTCAGGATGGCGGCTGCCCCGCTCGGTCTGCGGTATCGGCCGCCGTCGCCGAGATCAGGTCTGCCCTTCCGTCACCACCGTGCGCGCGCGAATGAGTCCCAGGAGGTCCGCCGGAGCGGCCGGGCGGCCGGTCAGGTAGCCCTGCACCGAATCACAGCCCAGGTCGCGCAGGGCACTCAACTGGTTCTCCGTCTCTATGCCTTCGGCCACGACCGACAAGCCCAGACCCCGGGCCAGAGAGAGCAGCGCGCCGACCACCCGCCAGGAGGTCGCCTGCTCGCCCAGACCCGCAACCAGCGTCCGGTCGAGCTTCACCTCGTCGACGGGCAGAGAGAGCAGAGAACTCAGTCCGGCCTGTCCGGCCCCGAAGTCGTCCACCGACATCCGGACGCCCAGGGCGCGCAGCGCTTCCAGTCTCCGCGCCGCCAGGGCCGGGTCCCGGACCACCAGACGCTCGGTGATCTCCAGCTTGAGGGCTGTTCCAGCGAGGCCATGGCGGTTCAGGGTGGCGCGCACCATGTCGGTGAAATCGGTGCGGATAAGCTGCACCGGCGAGACGTTCACGGCGACCGGCACCTGCAGGTTCCACTCGGCGATCTGGCGGCAGGTCTCGCCCAGCACCCAGATGCCGAGCGGAATGATCAGGCCGGTATCCTCCGCGACCGGAATGAAGCGGTCCGGCGTCACCACGCCCAGCTCTGCATCGGTCCACCGCAGGAGCGCCTCGAGGCCCACGAGCCGGCCACTCGCCACGTCGAACTGCGGCTGGTAGTGCAGGAGCAGACTGTTCGCGTCGATGGCCTTTCGCAGGCGGGCCTCGATCCTGGCCCGGTCGAGGGCCTGCGCGGTCAGAACGGGAGAGAAGAACCGGAGGTCGTTCTTGCCCTCGTGTTTGGCCTGGTACATGGCCATGTCGGCCTGCCCGAGCAGCGTATCGGCCGTGGTCTCACCGGCCGCCACCGCCCCGGACGACAGCGTACCGGACGCGGCCACACTGATCCCGATGCTGGAATTCATGCCGATGTTCTGGCCGCACAGCTCGAACGGGCAGGCGAGCGCCGCCTGGATGCGCTGAACCACGCGCACCACGTCGTAGCCGTACGCCAGCTCCGGCACCACCACCACGAACTCGTCGCCACCGATGCGGGCCACGGTGTCGCTGGGACGCACGGTCGCCTGCAGGCGAACGGCCATCTCTTGCAACAGCCGATCGCCCGCTCCATGCCCGAGCGTGTCGTTGACGCGTTTGAAGTCGTCGAGGTCGATGAACAGCACTGCCAGCGTGAGGTCCGAGCGGGCCAGCCGCGCCAGTTCGACGTTCAGACGGTCACGCAGCAGCGTCCGGTTGGGCAGGCCGGTCAGGGCGTCGTGCTGGGCCTCGTGGGCGAGGCGAGCGGTCAGAGAGTGCAGTTGCGCCTCCACCCCCTTGCGCTCTGAGATGTCGCGGTCGAGGCCCAGCACCAGCTCCCGGCCTTCCAGCGTCACGATGCTCGAAGAGGTCTCGATCGGAAAGGTCGAGCCGTCGGCGCGGCGATGAATCCCCTCTCCGAGGCGGCTGCCCTCGGCACGGATCCAGTCGAGAAATTCCGGCCCACGGTGTGTCATGAGCGGAGACGGGTGAAGCAGATCGACCGACTGACCGATCAGCTGGGCGCGGCCGTAGCCGTTCATCCGGCAGAAGGCTTCGTTGCAGTCGACGATCCGCCAGACCACCTCGGGATCGTGCGGATCGATCAGGACGACGCCGTCCGCAGAGCTGTCGAACAGGGCGCGGAACCGGGCGTCGCTCTCAAGGCGAGCGCGGCACTCCTCGGTGACGTCCAGGCCGGTCGAAACGACACAGTCCAGCTGGCCGTCGTCACCGAGCAGTTCGGCACTCGACCAGAGAATCTGCCGGGACGCGCCGGTGCGGGTCAGCCACCGCTGCTCGGAGCGGCCGGACAGGGATCCAGGCCCCCGCCGGGCGAACACGGCGGCGACCGAGGCGGCCTCGTCAGGGGCGAGCACGAAAGGCCAGAGCGTCCGACCGAGCACCTCCTGCTCCGCGTATCCGGTCAGACGCTCGCAGGCCGGATTGAACCGCATGACCCGGCCCTCGGCGTCCACGACCACCACGAGGGCGGCAGCCACGTCGAGCACCGACGCGGCGAAATCACGCTGCACGGCACGCCTTCAGCCGGTGCTGACCCGTCTCAGGCTGTGCCGCGTCTCGCGCCTTCATGACAACCACCGTAACGTTCACGGGCTCACAAGGCTGTCACACTTCCGGTGCGTTCGGCTCAACGGACGCTGTCGACACCGTCAGGGCCTTCAGGGCGACGGGCCGCCGCCCGGATACACTGACGCATGTCGAACGCCCGTGAGTGGACGAATGAAAGCTGAGCGTTCACCGGAGCGGCGTTCAGCTGAAGACGGGCCGCCGAGAGTGCCCTACGCGCCCCCGGCAGGCCATACCCGCTGCCGCCTGGAGGTGCAGTGGGACGGCGCAGGGTTCGTCGGCTGGCAGTCGCAGCCGGGACAGCGCAGCGTACAGGACACGCTTCAGACGGCGCTGAACAGCCTGGCCCCGGGCGTGCCCGACCTCGCTCTGCGCCCGGTGGCAGCGGGGCGCACCGACACGGGCGTGCACGCCGAGACCATGACCGTGCACTGGGACGTTTCGGACGTCCTCTCGCTGCCCCTGGAGCGGCTGATCCGGGCCCTGAACGGCAAGCTGCCTCCAGACCTGAGCGTGCTGGCCCTCGCTCCCGCCGAGCCCGGCTTTCACGCCCGCTACTCGTGTACCGGGCGCAGCTACGTGTACCGGGTGCTCAACAGTCCGCAGCGCTTCCCCCTTTGGCACGGGCGGGCGCTGCACGTCTCGCAGCCGCTCGACACGGCGACCATGCACCAGGCGGCGCAGCGGCTGGTGGGCGACCACGACTTCGCCGCGTTCGCCACCCGCGAAGAGCGCCAGACCCGCCGCACCCTGTTCCAGCTGGACGTCCTTTCGCAGTCTCCTCTGGTCGAGCTGCACCTGACCGGTGAGAGCTTTCTGCGCCAGATGGTGCGCGGTCTGGTGGGCACCCTGCTTCAGGTGGGCCGCGGTGAGCTGACCCCCGACGACATCAGTGCGGTGCTGGAGTCGAGAGACCGCGCCCAGGCGGGGCCGAACGTCTCGCCGCACGGCCTGTACTTCGTGGGAGCACACTACCCCACCCTGGCGGAACAGCCGCAGAGTCTCTCCTCCGAACAGGCGTAGACTGAAGCCCAGAACCCAAGCTCAATCTTCGTGCTCGCCTGGTCGCCGAAACACGCCCCAGTTTGCGAGACGGATGTGGTTTGTCTTCACTTGAGCAGGGTTCGGAAGGCGATGAGGAAGTGGCTGTGGGCCTTTCTGCATAACGTCAGCATAATCATGGACAAGGCGCACAGATGAGCCGCTTGCTCAGTTCAAGCTTTCGTGGTGCTGCACGGGCTTGAGGGGGCATACGACGTCTGGCCAACCCCTCATACCAGTGGTATAAATATTCAACTTGTTCCCGCATACCTTGCAGGGCGACTCGATATTCGGACGTTTGACAATCTGTCTATGTCGGCTATAGCCGCCTGTTTTCACTGGGCCTTCCCGCCACCCGCGCCGCCACCGCGAGAGCATAAACATCCAGCCGTGGATTGACGTTATGCATTTTATTGGCTTACAATGAACGCGCCTCGGTTAAATCGGCTCCTGTGAGAGCACGAACCGACCTCAAATCTTCTTCGCCAGTGAGGTCATACATGGAACGTGCCAGCCCAAGCCCTGCCCACCCGAGCCCCGGCACCACCGGATTCGTCGATCCCGCCACCTTCGACTTTCAGGAGTCGCTGCTTCCCATGACGGCCCACGAGGCGAGCGTCGAGGCCAACCGCTGCCTGTACTGCTACGACGCGCCCTGCATGCACGCGTGCCCGACGCACATCGACATCCCGACGTTCATTCGCAAGATTTCCACCGGCAACCTCAGAGGATCGGCCCGCACCATCCTGGAATCGAACTTCCTGGGCGGCACCTGCGCCCGCGTCTGTCCGGTGCAGGAACTGTGCGAGGGCGCCTGCGTGCTGGGGGCCGACCACACCCCGATCGCCATCGGGAGACTTCAGCGCTACGCCGTGGACCACGTGCAGGACAAGGGCGTGCAGATGTTCACCCCCGCCCCCGCGACCGGCAAAAAGGTGGCCGTGGTGGGCAGCGGCCCGGCCGGCATTTCGGCGAGCGCCGAACTCGCCAAGCTGGGCCACGCGGTCACGCTACTCGAGAAGCGCGAGCTGGGCGGCGGGCTGAGCACCTACGGCATCATCGTGCTGCGCGAGCCGGTCGAGGTGGCGCTGCGTGAAGTCGAGGCGGTGCGGGCGCTGGGCGTCGAGGTGAAGACCGGCGAGGAACTGCAAGGTAAAGCGGGCCTGGAGGCGCTGCTCGAAGCGCACGACGCGGTGGTGCTGGCGCTCGGGCTGGGCGCGGTTCCGGCGCTGGGCATTCCGGGCGAGGAGCAGATTCTCGACGGGCTGGCGGTGATCGAGGCCAGCAAGATGAACCTGCCGACCAGCATCGGCACCCGGGTGGCGGTGATCGGGGCGGGCAACACCGCCATCGACGCGGCCACCGTGGCGCGGCGCAGCGGCGCGGAGACGACGATGGTCTACCGCCGCACGCCGGACGAGATGACCGCCTACCGTCACGAGTACGAGTTCGCGCTGCACGAGGGCGTCACCTTCAGCTTCCTGACGCAGCCTGTCGGCGTCGAGGTACAGGGCGGCCAGGTGACCGGGCTGAAATGCGTGCAGATGCGCCTGGGCGCGCCCGACAGCAGCGGCAGACCGCGCCCCGAGGCGGTGCCGGGCAGCGAATTCGTGATTCCCTGCGACACGGTGATCTCGGCCATCGGGCAGGAGAAACCCGCGCTGGCGACAGCACTTGGGCTTGAGCTGGAGGGCGGCTACATCGCCGTCTCCGAAGGGCTGGAGACGAGCATTCCCGGCGTGTATGCGGGCGGCGACTGCGTACGCGTGCGCGGAAGCGCCAGCACCGTGATGGCCGTGCAGGACGGCAAGATCGCGGCGGCGAGCATCCACGCGGCCCTGTCGGCCACGCCCGGCAACGTCCTGCTGAAGCCCGAATTTCCGTCCGAAGTGCGCTTCAACCCGATGCACCTCCTGTCACACGGGGGGCAGTCACACGGCAGCCCCAGCCCTTCCCTTCCGCACCCCACCGAGGCGTCTCATGGCTGATCTCTCCGTCAACTTCGCGGGCATCCGCGCCCCCAATCCGTTCTGGCTGGCCTCGGCCCCGCCCACCAACTCCGGCGCGCAGATTCACCGCGCCTTCGAGTACGGCTGGGGCGGCGCGGTCTGGAAGACCATCGGGCCGCCGGTGCTCAACATCTCCAACCGCTACGGCGGCCTGACACTCGGCGGCCAGCGGCTGCTCGCCATCAACAACGTCGAGCTGATTTCGGACCGGCCCATCGAGGTGAACCTGCGTGAGATCGCCGAACTCAAGCGGCTGTGGCCTGACCGCGCGGTGATCGTCTCGGCGATGGTGGACGCCACCCCCGAGGCGTGGCGCGAGATCGTGATGCGCATAGAAGACACCGGCGCCGACGGCATCGAGCTGAACTACGGCTGCCCGCAGGGCATGAGCGAGCGCGGCATGGGCGCGGCGGTCGGGCAGGTGCCCGAGATGTGCGAACTCAACACCCACTGGGTGACGAGCGTCACCAAGCTGCCGGTGATCGTGAAGCTGACGCCCAACGTGACGCACATCGTCGACCCGGCGCACGCGGCACTTGCGGGTGGGGCCAACGCGCTGTCACTCATCAACACCATCAACAGCGTGATGAAGGTCGACCTCGACACCCTGCTCATCACGCCCAGCATCGGCGGGCGCGGCACGCACGGCGGGTACGCGGGGCCGGCGGTGAAGCCGATCGCGCTGAACATGCTGACCGAACTGATGACCGACGAGGGCGTGCGCAACAGCGGCGTGCCGATCTGCGGCATGGGCGGCATCCAGACCTGGCGCGACGCCGCCGAGTTCCTGTTGCTGGGGGCTTCGGCGCTCCAGGTCTGCACGGCGGCCATGCACTACGGCTACCGCATCGTGGAAGACATGATCGACGGGCTGAGCAACTGGATGGACGACCACCAGTTCACCACCATCGCCGACGTGTCGGGCCGCAGCCTGCCGCAGATGAGCAGCTTCGGGCAGCTCGACCTAAGCTACCAGGCGGTGGCGCAGATCAACCCCGACAAGTGCATCAACTGCAACCTCTGCTACGTGGCCTGCAACGACACCGCGCACCAGTGCATCGACCTGTACAGCGAAGGCGGCATCAAGGTCGACCCCG